>Ga0172380_10000270_pt1 | contig 107336 bp, 75 predicted proteins | sample Leawe162metaG_FD_119747 | JGI IMG/M metagenome (GOLD analysis project Ga0172380, IMG submission 119747) | Leachate microbial communities from a municipal landfill in Southern Ontario, Canada - Leachate well 162 metaG | ecosystem: Engineered > Solid waste > Landfill > Unclassified | place...
AATGACGAGGGTATTTTCCTAGATTCTTCACTCCGCTCCGCTGCGTTCTGAATGACGAGGGTATTTTCCTGGATTCTTCACTTCCCCTTCGCTATGCTCAGGGTCGTTCTGAATGACGAGGGTATTTTCCTAGATTCTTCACTCCGCTCCGCTGCGTTCTGAATGACGAGGGTTTTAACCTGGATTCTTCGCTATGCTCAGGGTCGTTCTGAATGACGAGGGTGTTTTCCTGGATTCTTCACTTCCCCTTCGCTATGCTCAGGGTCGTTCTGAATGACGAGGGTATTTTCCTAGGTTCTTCACTCCGCTCCGCTCTGTTCTGAATGACGAGGGTGTTTTCCTGGATTCTTCACTTTGCTCCGCTGCGTTCTGAATGACGAGGGTGTTTTCCTGGATTCTTCACTCCGCTCCGCTGCGTTCTGAATGACGGGGGTGTTTTCCTGGATTCTTCACTCCGCTCAGGGTCGTTCTGAATGACGAGGCATCATTAAAAAAAATTCATATTCAAATAATAATTTTCAGTTAATTAATGTCTTGTATCTTGCTATTACTAATTAGCTACGCCCTAATTCAGTAATAATACCTATAAAAATATTCAAAAAAAATTAATCTTTCTACTTGCTTTTTCCGATAAAATGAATTATTCTTGAATGTGTCAAAATATAGAAAATAAAAAAAGTGTGTCAGTTTTGGCACATAACTCTATATAAATAATGAAAAATATAACTATTTATTAATAAATTATTAGGAGAGCTTATGTCTAGAATTACTAGATTTATTCTCACATTGGCGGTTATTGCCCTCGTTGGGCTCGGCGATATGTTCGCTGCCGTCGCTCCGAGCAGTCAAGCTCGGTTCATTTCCTTCTCCGATGTCACCGCGACTTCGGTCAAAATGACTGTAGTGAAAGGGAATGGTAACAAACGATTAGTTGTTTTCTCAGCTGATGGTACAGTTGATAATCCAGATAATAGCGATGTTGCATTAGTTGACGCTAATGGTAATTTCGGTACTGCTGTATCGGTTAATTCACCTAGTCCAGACATCGTTGTAGATGTACTAGATGGCGTTGAATGGTACACAACTGTTACTGGTTTGGCTTCTGGTGTTACTTACACTGTTAAAGTGTTTGAGTTTAATAACGACGGAAGTACTCCTCAGAATGCTTACAAAACTGCTGATGGTCTTAACAACCCACGTAGCTTCACTACTTTAGTGGAGGTTAATCCGCCGACAGCCCTTTTGGCTAACAACGTAACAGCTACAACGGCTGACCTATCTTGGACTGCGGCTTCTCCTGCTCCTGATGGTTATATATTTTCTTTATGGGTAGATAGTCAGGGCCAAGGATTTGGGAATGCCTCTTATGATGCAACTACTGAATCAGTCGTTCAACCTTATGACGAATTAGATGTTTCTAGTTTGACTACATTTGATTTGACTGACTTACAAGGTCCTTCAGATTATAAATACCAACTTTACTCTTATATAGGTAATAGTAATTCAACGGTTGCAGAACTTGAATTCTTTACTCCTGAAGATATTACCTCCCCTACCGTTGATAATATAACTTTTTCTGGTGGAAGTGGAACTGACTTTACAATTAACGAATTAGATAATGGCGAAGACTTTACTTTCGTTGTTACCTTTAATGAAAAAATGAAAACTTGGTTAACACCAACATTTACATTTGAAAACCCTACGCCTCTTGATTTGAGTTACGTAACTGGTTCTTGGGATGATGATGGTATGGTATTCACAGCTACTGTGAATTTTGCTGGTACAACTCCTCAAGAAAGCCTACTTGTAGATGTTGCTGTTAGTAATGCTGAAGATTTAGCTGGTAATCCATTAGATTTTGCTTTTGATACTAAAGCAGATCTATTCAATATAGATAATACCGATGGTGTTCTTTCTGATTTTACATACAGTTCAAGTTATTGCCGCTCTGGTGCCAATCTAGACGTAATTACATTTACTATAAGTGTTGATGAAAATGGTTATGGTGCTGCAGGATTAAATAAAGATAATTTCTCAATTGCTGCTGTTCTACAATCAGCACTAGGTGATTTTGTTTTTGATGAATCTGGTGCTGCACAAAGCGGTGAAGGGACTTATACTTTTGAATATACTCTTGAAGGTACAGAAGTAGAAGGTGCTTATAATATAGATATAACTTTCACTGATAATGCTGGTAATCAAACTCATGTCGTAGAAAAAGGCGGTCTTGGAGACCCTGGTGTATTCAATATAGAAAATACACCTCCAACTATAGATAATCTAGCTTTCACTAACACTTGTCTAAAAGCAGGTGAAGATGTAGGCTTTAGTTTTGATGTAGTTGAAGAAGGTTGTGGTACATTCGATGCAACTAATATTGCTATCTCAGGTTTGCCTACTGGTAATGGAGTGCTTTCTGCACCTACTATTACTGGTAATGCTCCTGGCCCTTACCATGTAGCATATACTTATACTATAGGTAATACTACTCCTGAAAGTGCTGGTGATGTAATCATAGATGTTACTGATGATGCAGGTAATACTGTTAATTCAACTAACACTGGTGCTTTCAATGTAGATAACACTGTACCTACAATAGGTAATACTGCTCTTTCTTCAACTTGTGTGAAAGACGGAACATTGTTAACTCTTACATTTGATGTAACTGATTTAATAGAAGGTGAATGTGGTGCAATAGAAGCAAGTGATATAGTAGTTACTAATGTTTCTGGTGCTGGTTCTTTGAGTCAAGCATTTGCTTATCAAGGTGTAACAGGTCCAGTGAATGATGTATTAAGTTTCACATATACTTTGACAGTAAGCGAAACAGCTGGAGATGATGAAAATTATGTAGTTAATATAACTGCTACTGATAAAGCTGGAAACGCTTCGGTAACTAACACAGTTGAAAGCTTCAACGTAGATAATACGAAGCCGGTAATTAGTGCTGTATCAATGAACACTACTTGTGAAAATGGTGGTAACACAGTGACATTGACTTTCACTGCAACAGAAGGTGGTTGTGGTACATTTGATAAAGATGATATTACAATTACAGATGATGTAACTACTGCAACTGACACTTGGACTTGGGTCTCTGGTGCTGGTACTGGCGTTTATACTTATACATTACCTTTAGTATCTGGTGACCCATCAGGTTTGGTAACTGTATCTGTTAATGCAACAGATGATGCCGGTAATGCAGCAACTGAAGCTACTACTACATTCACTATCGACAATACAGCTCCTGTAATCTCTGCTTTGACAGTTACAAGTGCTACTTGTCTTAACGACGGTTTTGCTAAATTAACATTTACTTTTAATGTAGTAGAAGAAGGTTGTGGTACATTTAGTAGCGCAGACTTAACCGTAGATGCTGGTCTATTTGCAGCACCTACTCCAATAAGTCAAACTGGACTTGGTACTGCTGCTTCACCTTATATATTCACTTACTCTAATACTATAAGTAATGCAAACGGTGACTTTGATGGTGCTTATGATATAACAGTTAATGCAACAGATGATGCAGGTAATGTAGCTACAGAATTACAAAGTGTAGGTGCATTCAACGTAGATAACACTGCTCCTATAATCTCAAATATAATAATAACACCTACTTGTTACAAAACAGGTCAAGAGATATCAATTACATTTGACGTAACTGAAGGCGGTTGTGGTACATTCGATGAAAATGATATTGAATTTACAGCTGATGACGCTTTACCTGGTCCATTATCATTGATTACATTTACAGTGACTGAAGATAATGATTCTCCTCTAGGGGATGTCCATTCATTTACAGCTAAATATACTGTACAAGGGTCGGATGCGGAAGGTTATTATACTTATGATATAACTGCTACTGATGATGCTGGTAATGTTGATACTGACTCTGATGATGCATTTGCTATCGACAATACAGGTCCGGTACTTAGTGCTTTGACTGTAACTCCTGACCACGCTGGTGGTACTGTTGGTACTGTTGATATTACATTCTCAGTAGGCGATGATAGTGGAGAGTGTTCTACATTCGATGCTTCGACTGTTGTTTATACAGTAACAGGTCCTGCGGCTTTACAAAGTTCTATAACTACTCCTCCAGTTGATCAAGGTGGTGGTGTGTGGAAATCAACTTTAGCAATATCTAATTTGGATCAAACTGGTAACTATCACATTTCATTGGTAGCAGCAGACGGATTGGGTAATCCATCTAACACACTTAACCCTACTCCGGCAGTAGAGTTAGTAATAGATAACACTCCTCCTTATGTAACTGGTGTAACTGCTACTGAATCATTGCTAAACAGAGCAGATGATGATGGAAGTGCTGCTACAACTGATTTCATAATTACTGTACAGTATAATGAAGTGTTGAACCAAGCGGTTATTCCAACATTGGAATTCCACTTACCTGGTAAAAATCCAACTTCACCTGCTGTAGCTCTACTAGCTATTACTCAAGATAAACCTACTACTAGTTCTTACAGCTATGAATTTAGTGCAGACAAAACTACTAATATCGATATGCGTGGTATAGGTGTTAGCACGAATGGTGCTGTAGATGTGGCGGGTAATATACAGACTGCTGCTGGAACTAAAGGGAATCTATTCGGAATAGATTTCGTAGCTCCACAATTAAATAGCATAACAGTTAACGCTCCTAGTCCAGCTGTCATATTAGATGATACACCGCAATTACAATTAGTTTTTGACTTTACAGAGACTATGGATAATAATTCTGACCCTACTGTTACATTTGAGACTGGTAGTGCACCTAATAATGATATATTAGGTGATGTACTAGGTACTCCTGCAGGTGACTGGAATCTAGGTAATGTATTCACAGCTTCATATTCTGTAAATGAAACTTATGGATTGGAAGTTGATAATGTAGGTGTTGGAATAGCCAATGCAACTGATTTAGCTGGTAACCCATTCCCAGGTTCATTTGAAGCTGGTGTATTCGATGTGGATACTAAAGAGCCAGGTTGTGGTAGTATAACTATGACTCCTGCTGCTCCTCAAGTAATAGTAGCTGACAAAGACTTTGAAGTAGTAGTAGTTATGGATCAAACACTAGACGCTGGTGTTAATCCAACAATAGCATTTACTAATAGTAATGCAAATTATACTGTAAGTGGTGGAGCATTCTCACAGACTTCAGTTCTTAATGATACTTACTCATTCACAGTAACACACGACGGAACTCAAGAGAACGTAACAGAGACTATGTCTATAAGCGGATTCAAAGATACACACGGTAACGTACAAACTCTTGCTTGTACTGCTGATTTCGATGTAGATACTAAACTTCCAGAAATCGTATCGATTGCTGTTAGCGAGTCTAATATCTGTGGTAACATGGAAGGAACGGAAGTAATAACAATTACTTTTGACGAAGCTATGGATATATTAACAGTACCAACTCTTACATTTGATGAAGATTTGACTACTAATATATTAAAATCACCAAGCACTCTTTGGAATGTAGATAGTACTGTATTCACAGTAACTTATACAATAGACACAGTGGGAAGTTATACTTACACAGGTGTTGATATAGACGTATCTGGCGCTAAAGATGCCCTTGGCAACACAATGGATCTAGACAATACACATGGTATTGATAAAATCAACGTAGATTCTGAAGGTCCTACAGTAACTGGAATAGCATTCAACCCATTACCTTCTAACGCTTTTGGTGTTAATAGAAGCAATATTGGACTAAATGGTTTCCAAGTAGTTGTAAATTACAACGAAGCTATGGATGGCGGTTCAACACCTACAATCACTTTTGATGATTTATCACAAGGTGGTACAGGGACTGTTGGAGCAGCATTGAACGATAGTACAGGTAGCTGGACTTCTTCAACGGAATACACTAGAATATACACAGTATATAATGGTGCTGTTGAATTAGAAATAATAACAGCTGGTGTAACTGGTGCAACTGATGTTTGTGGTAATACACAAGAATCTTATGATTCAGGGGATGATGAAGCAAGTTTTGCAATCGACTTGATAGCTCCTACATGTAGCACACTAGTAGTTGGTACAGATCCAATTTATGAAGGTGATAAAGTACAAGAAGTAACAGTGACATTCAGTGAATATATGAGTAATTCAGTTACTCCTGATGTTTACTTTGATTTCAGCTCAAACTTTGGAGCTTTTTCAGGAAATTGGGATGGACAAAATCCTAGAGTATTTGTAGGAACAGCAACACACAATGGAAATGAGGAAGGTGGGATTGTAGAAACAGCATTACTTAATATAAGCACGAACAAACCAACTGACTTAGCTGGTAATCCTATCCTAGTTGTAGGATGTTCAGCTGATTTCGTATTAGACACTAAAAAGCCATTGGTATCAAGTGTGACTTTCACACCTGAAGATATAAATGGAACTGGTACACTAAGTGTAGCTGTTGCATTCAACGAAAATATGGGAGCAACAGTTCCTACATTAACATTTAGTGCTGGTTCTGCTGCATTCACACCTGCAGCTAGTAGCTGGTCAGGAAATACTTATACATTCAACTACACAGTAGCTGATGAAGATGTAGATGTTGACGGTGTAACTGTTACAATCAACACAGCTAAAGATTTAGCTGGTAACGTAATGGCTCCACACACATCAACAGAGACATTCGACATAGATCAGGTTAGTCCGACTATCGTTGGTCTAACTGTATCTGATGCTATGATCAACAAAGCAGAAGCGAACACCATTGGGTACACATTCACAGCTGCTGCTACATTTAGCGAAGCAATGAATACAAGTGCTAACCCTTCTATCGCATTTGCTCCAGATGTAACCGCTGGTTCACCATCATTGACATTACAAGCTGGAACTAATCCTGCTTGGTCAGTTGGTAACACAGTAGCTACTTGGACTTATACAGCAAGCGACCAAAGCGTTGCAATCGAAGGTATAGATATTACTATAGCTGGTGGCGAAGACGCTTTCGGAAACGCAACTGACTATACTTCTCCAACAGGTGTTTTTGCTGATAAATTCAGCATAGATACTGAAGACCCGACTGTAGCATTTGGACAATCAACTCCATTGGCTGAGTCTTGCGTAAATGGAACAGAAGCAATTGATTTCAGTGCATCAGATGGAACTGGTTTCAGTGGAATCGACGAAGTACAAGGAAGAATCAATGGTGGATCTTTTGCCGCTTGTACAACTGGTGTACAACTGAATGCATTGAATGGATGGCCTGGAACAGATGGTCCTATAACTCTTGAGTTAAAGGCACTAGATTTGGCAGGAAATACAACTACTATAAGTAGAGTATTCACTAAGGATGCAACAGCACCGGTAATTGGTGGAGAATCATTTACAAACACTTGTGTAACTACAGGCGATGTGATAGACATAGAATTCACAATTACTGAAACTGGTTGCGGAGCTATACTAGCTAATAATATTGATATTTCTGGTTTCCCTAATGGAAATGGAGTATTATCACAACTAACTATAACTGGAAATACTCCTTATGTAGTTACTGCTACTTATACAGTAGGTAGTACTGATGCTGAAGGTGTTTATAATATCACATTTAATGTAACAGATGATTCTGGTAACGATGCAACTCCTTCTGTGAATAACGCTGCATTTACAATTGATAAGACAGCACCTAGTTATTCAGTAAATACTGCACCAACACCAACATGTACTAATAAGAACACTAATGTTCAATTGGTAATATTAAGTGATGACAATACTTACGGTTGTGGACCTTATGGTGCAAGTAATATAACGGCTTCTACTAGTTTAGGCGCTGCTGTTGTTGCTTCAGCTGGTGGTAATGCTTATTCAATAACAGTTGACTTATCAGGAACAACATCACAGGATGACGGTATTTATGATATAGATATCGTAATGACTGATGCTGCTGGTAATGTGAATAATCAAACGATAACTAACGCATTCACACTAGACAATACTGCACCTGCAATAAGCAATGTAGTTGTAACACCTGGATGTATAAAAGGTGGAACTACTGCAACACTAACATTTAATGTTGCTGAAAGCGGTTGTGGTATATCAAACATCACAATAAGTGATAATGTTAATACTAATGGAACATGGACTTGGTTCTCAGGAACTGGAAGTGGAACATATACTTATAAATTATTGGTAGATGGTCAAGACGATGACGGACCTGTTGACGTAACAGTTAGCGCAACTGATGCAGCTGGAAATACAACAACTGGAGTTGACGCTGGTGATACTGACTTCACAATCGACAATACTGCTCCTGTAATAGCAATTTCTCAACCTTTAGCAAACGCTACTGTGAATGGGACTAAAGTTGTAAACTACACTGTAACGGAAACTGGTTGTGGAATTGATGTGACAGAGTTCAGATTTAATTCTGGCACTTGGTTTACGGCTCCTGCAACTGGAACTGCATTAAGTGTATATACTGGCTTTGCTGGTTTAGGTGAAGGTGCATTTACACTAAACTTCAGATCAACAGACGTTGCAGGAAACGTTGGAACAAGCAGTGTATCTTTGATAAAAGATACACAAGCGCCAACAGTAACTACTGTTACTCCAAGTGATAATTTAATATCAATTGCTGACGGTGGTTCTACATTTACGGTTGCTGTATTATTTAGCGAAGGAATGAATACGACTGTTAATCCAACAGTTGCATTGACTGCTAACACTACAGTAACAAATTCTAGTTCAACTGGAGTTTGGTCAGGTGGTAATACATTTACAGCAACATTCGGAACTATCAACGGTGCTTCAGCAGAAGAAATCGCAAACTTAGATGTTACGGTTTCTGGAGCTAAAGATGACACAGAAGATGATGGAAACGTAATGACGCTTCAAACAATAGTTGATAAATTCAGCATTGATACAAAAGCGCCTACATGTAGTACAATGACAAACAACAACGCAGATATATACGAAAATGATAAGAATGTAACAGTAACAGTAGTCTTCTCAGAAGCTATGTCTGCTAGTCCACTTCCTACATTTAATATAACTGGAACAAGTCAACTAACACCAGGTGCAACTAATTGGACTAATGCATCTACGTTCACTCAGGTATTCACACATACAGGAGTTGAAGAAACAACTTCAGCTAATTTTGTGGTAGGAAACTTACCTAAAGATGCAGCTGGTAATCCTGCTGTTTCTGTTCTATGTTCAACAGATGTAGATATAGATACACGTAAGCCGTTGGTATCTGGTGTAACGTTTACACCATCATTGATAACAGAAGCAACAGCAGCATTTAGTGTAGCTATTGAGTTTAATGAAGCGATGGGAGCAACAGCACCTACGTTGACATTCAACGGTGGAGTTAGCTCAGCTTTCTCAGCACCTTCTGGTGGTTGGGCAGGTAATACTTATACTTACAACTATACAGTAACTGATCAGAATTTCAGTTTATCTGGATTGACAGTAGATATAAGTGGAGCTAAAGATGTTGCAGGTAACGTAATGGTTACTAAGACATCAGTTCAGACTTACGCTATCGACCAAGTTGCGCCAACTATTAGTGCTGCAAGTATCAAGTCATCTAATAGCATTAATGACCAATATGCGAAAGGTGGACATGATATATTGTTGACTTTCACATCAAGTGAAACGCTAAATACTGGAGCATTTACAGGTAATATAGCTGGTTATTCAATTAGCTCTATTTCAAGTTTAGGAACTACTTATACATTATCTGTTAGCACAGACAATACTATTGCTGCTGGCTTAGTAACATTTAGTATTGGATTTGAAGACGTGAATGGGAACGCTGGTGCAGCACTATTGACTGCAGTTACAAATGGTTCATCTGTGACAGTTGATAAGACACCACCAGTAGGAACAATAGCTTTGGCAGGCGGCCAAGCTGACCCTACAACTGACGGTCCTATTAACTTTGCACTTACATTTACTGAAAATGTATATGATTTAGCTGATAATGATATAACTATAAGTGGTACTGCAAATGCAACTACTGCCGTAGTTACTGGTAGCGGCGCTACTTACAATGTAGAAGTAACAGGAATGACAGGAACTGGTACTGTAGAAATTACATTATCAACAGCTAAGGTAACTGACATAGCTGGTAACGACAACACAGCAACAACGAACACAGATAATTCGGTTCAATATAACGCTTCTGGCGCAACTGATGTATCAGTTGGAGCTGGTGCTGAACCTGCGACATTGTCTTCTTTAGTTGACAATCAAGTTGAAGCTGTAATGGCTTTCGACTTTGATGTGAAAGATGATGGTGTTACACCAGGTACTGACTTATTAGCAACTTTGATAACAGATATTTCGATATCTCAAGGTCTTGGAAATGATATCGGAGATTGGACTACTATCTTAGCTGGTGCAGAATTATCTGATGGAACTAACACCATAACTGGTTCAGTAGGAGCAACAACGATTGCATTTACTGGATTAGCATACGGTGCTGGACAAGTTGGTAATGTTGCTGATGATGATACTAAGACATATACATTGAAAGTTTGGTTATCTAACGCACCTTCTGGGTCAATAGATAATAAGAACTTAGCTTTCAAAGTAAATAGAAGTTCATTTACAGCTGACGGTGGCGGGTCATCATTTAAAGGTGGTGCTGGATCAGGTATAGAGTCTGGTTCTGGAAACAACGCGATTGATGTTGATGCAACTAAGCTTGTATTTACAACAACACCTGTTAATACAGAGATCAATACAAATACTACATTCGTAGTTGAAGCAACAGATGCAAATGGTAATAGAGATGTTGATAATGGGTCAGCTCTGACTTCATTCTTAGCTAATCAATCAACTATTACATCTGGTAACACAGGGTCATTATCAAGTGGTATTTTGACGTTGAATGCGGTTAAATTTAGTACAGCATTTGCAAATGATTATGTAACTGCAAAAGCAGCGGGCTTAGCTGATGGAGTTAGTGATAACTTTAATATTAGAGAAGATGAACCATTAAGTGTAACTAATCTTGCAATAATTTCAAGCATTGATGAATTTGATGTAACCTATTCTAAACCAGATACATCTAATACTTTATTGTTAGCAAAGAAAATATTTGTACCATTTAGTTACGGAGATGAGGCTGGAATGGATAATGAAACTAATTGGCCAGCTTATAATAACAATTTTGGTTCAGCTCAAACTCCAAATGATAATGATATTTTTGTTATATATTCAGGAAGAGATTCAGCTATTACTATGACTAACTTACAAGGCCCTTATGTGAAATATTCTGTGATCGCCTATTCATACAATGGAGATTTGAATAGTTCAATTCAAAACTTTAATGAGACTGAAACTTTTGCAAAATCATTTACTAAGCCTAAAATGTCAAATAACACTATAGGTGGTAAAGAAGGAATTGGAATCGGATTAAATAATATTACTCCTCAACCTGCCGCTATTAATAATTTAGTATCGGTACAAATAGGAAGTTTTGAAGATATGCCATTGACATTAGAGTTATATGATAGTAAAGGACAATTAATGATGACATTATTTGAAGGAAAAGAATTCAATGCTGGTGAGACTCCATTCGAGTTTAACTTAACGAATACTGTTTCTTCTGGTCAACATTTCTTACGATTAACTGGTAATGGTCACGTTGTGATTGCACCACTTATGATTGTAAAATAGTCTAAACTATTATATTTAAAATTCACAAACCCCGACATTTTATGTTGGGGTTTTTTATTTTGTATATCTTTATTTGCCCAAAATCGTATATACTATCTATGAATAAAATAATTATAATTCTTCTAGCATTATTAGCAACAAATAGTTTTGCTGCTTTACCAGATTCCGTGACTAATGATATTAACTCTCAACTCGAGAAGTTCAAAACTCTTTTAGAATTTTCCTATGTTTATCACAAAGATAGCATTGATTTAGAAGATAAGTCAGAAGCGGCCCTAAAAGCATATATGCAAGCTCTGGACGACAAGTCTTATTATTTCCCAGAAGAGCAGTATAGGTCACTAAAGGAGTCTAATACGGGTATTAGGAAGTCATTAGGAATAACTCAAATCGTTTTTGCAGACACTAGCTATATTTTTCGAGTAGATAAGGGAAGCTCTGCTGATACAAATGGAGTGATGCCTGGTTGGAGGATTTTATCTATTGATGATATCAATGTAATTAAAAAAGATGAATTGAGCATAAACGAAATAATAAATGATACGGCATTAGTTGCTTGCAATATTGAATTCCTTGACTTAGAGGGTAAAATCCAAAATAGGGTTTTACATAATTCACCTCATGTTACTTCTTCAATCGATGCTTCATTTATGTATAATGATAGTATAGCATACATAAAAACTCTAAAGTTTACTGAAGATGCAGGAAATGAATTTGAAAAAGTCATTGGGCAATTTCCCAAATCAATTAAAGGTCTAGTTATAGATCTAGAAAATAATCCTGGTGGAGTTCTTACTGCAATCGCAGATGTAATCTCATTATTCTTACCAGAAGGAAAGCAAGTTATAAAAACTAAATCGAAACATCCCGATTTCTATTATGATGTTAAATCTAAAAAAGATGGTCCATATATTGGTCTGCCACTTGTATTGATTGTGAATGAAGAGACCGCTTCTGCATCAGAATTATTCGCAGGTGCTGTGCAAGATTATGATTTAGGTATAGTAATTGGACAGCGAACATACGGTAAAGGAACGTTACAGAAACATTGGGAATTCAAAGATGGTAGTGCTTTTCGTGTGACAGTAGGGGAGTATGTAACTCCATTAGGTAGAAAAGTACAGAAAGAATCAGTTAAAGCATTCGATAACTCGGCTCAAACTCTGGACGAAAATCTGAATAACCAGCTTAAAAATATGTCAATTCCTAAAGATATTTCCGTTGTTAAAAGCACTAAAGGTAGAACTTTAATATCAATAGGTGGAATTATGCCTGATTCAGTTTTGAATAAAAGAGAAGCTAGGACAAAGCTAACAGAAGTTGCAATCCAGAAACGGGTTCTATTAAGAACGGCTTTCGAAATATTTATTTCCGAGGGTAAATCTGTGCTGAATATGTATCCTGATTTTCTATCTTTTTCTAGAGACTTCTTCTTTAATAGTACAATATCCGAGAGAATAAAAAAGAATCTTCTGATTGCATCATTGCAGAATGATGAAATGTTCGAGAAAGACAAAGAGATTATGATAGGAATAATAAAAGCAAGATTGGGTCAACTCTTATTTAGTGATGAGGCATATTATTGTACAGAAGCTTTTGAAAGTGAGGAGGTAAGTAAAGCAATAATAACAATAAAAGATGCAAATAATTTAGTTAGGCAAGAATAAATTATTTAATTTGGCATTCATAACAACACTGATTTTCAAAATTAATGTCTGATAACGTATTATTTGCTTTTTTACTTACTTCCTTTGCCGGACTTTCAACTGGTATTGGTAGTGCTATTGGTTTTTTCTCAAAGAAAACAAATAAAGCTTTTCTTGCGGCTACACTTGGTTTTTCTGCTGGAGCAATGATTTATGTCAGCTTTGTTGAGATATTTGCAAAGTCAAAAATGGCTCTCTCTCACGTTTATGGCGAATATTGGGCGAATTGGTACACAGCGGGTTCTTTTTTCCTGGGTGTACTTGTTATTCTAATTATTGATAGACTAATTCCTTCTTACGAAAATCCACATGAGCCACATAAGATTGAAGAAATGGATTCGCTTTCAGCAGATGAAGTAGAAAAAAGAAAATTAAAGCGAATGGGTACTTTTACAGCACTAGCCATTGCCATTCACAATTTCCCTGAAGGTTTAGCTACATTTACTGCGGCTCTTTCTGACCCAAATCTTGGTATCTCCATTGCTGTTGCTATTGCAATTCATAATATTCCAGAAGGTATAGCGGTTTCTGTACCTATTTATTTCTCCACTGGAAGTAGAAAGAAAGCATTTTGGTATTCCTTCGCTACTGGACTGACTGAACCAATTGGTGCATTGATTGGATATATCTTGCTCAAAGATTTATTCAATGATGTGACTTTTGGTATTTTATTTGGGGCCGTTGGTGGAATTATGGTCTTTATAGCTGTTGATGAGCTAATACCAACCGCAAAAAGGTATGACCTCGGTCACAAGGCGATATATGGATTAGTAGCAGGGATGATGGTAATGTCTTTGAGTTTGTTACTTTTCATCTAGTATTTATATAGATAAAAATCCAATTCTAGATAATCAACAAAATAATTTATACTTTTTATAAGTACCTAATTCATTACAATATTTTCAACTAAGTACACTCTTAACATTTTCATTGCAAAAATAATTTTAACAAGACTAAATTTTTAGTTATTTTCTTACTTATGAATAATGCTAAATCATATTTAATAAATAATTTTGGATATAATGATTTCCGACCTGGTCAGGAAGAGATTATTAATTCAATATTAGATGGTAAAGATACACTTGCTATTATGCCTACAGGGGGTGGTAAGTCTATCTGTTATCAGATTCCTGCTTTAGTACTCGAAGGTACGGCTATTATTATCTCTCCTTTGATTTCTTTGATGAAAGATCAAGTTGATGTATTAAAGTCAAAAGGTATTAGTGCAGAAAGTATTAATAGCTTGATGTCTGTAAGAGAAGTAAACGAGATACTGGACAATGCAGTAGATGGCAAATACAAAATGCTATATATTGCTCCAGAAAGATTGCAAACTAAAAGGTTTGCTGATATATTTTCTCAAATCCCAATTTCATTTATTGCTGTTGACGAAGCTCACTGTATCAGTGAGTGGGGCCATGATTTTAGACCTGCTTACTTGAAAATACCTCAAGCACTAGGGGCACATAGGGATTATCCTATTGCTGCGTTTACAGCTACTGCTACTAAAGAAGTACAGAAAGATATAGCTATCAATCTAAAGCTAAATAATGCGAACAAATTCATAAAAGGATTTGACAGGCCAAACCTTACTTACCTAACTAGGACGACTGAAGATAAAGTACAGACTTGCCTTGACATAATAAGAAGTAGTGGTAATGATTCCACTATTATTTATGCAGGTACTCGTAAGAGGGTAGAGGAGTTTTACGAAGCTCTAAAGCAAGCAGATATAGATATTGATATGTACCATGCTGGTTTACCAGATGATTACAGGAATGAATCCCAAGAAAAATTCTTTAGCGGGGCTATTAAAACTATAATAGCTACTAATGCGTTCGGAATGGGAATAGATAAAGAGAATGTTAGGAACGTAATTCATGTTGATTTACCTGGTACAATAGAAGCATATTACCAAGAAGCTGGTCGTGCTGGCCGTGATGGTAAACCTGCGAATTGTATTTTGTTATATCATCCAGGTGATATTACTTTACAGGAATTTTTTATTGATGTTTCTTATCCTGCAGTAGAACAGATAAACAGAGTATATACAACTCTTTACAAAAAAGCTGGTGTAGAAATGGGCGAATACGCTCATGAGCCCTTAGATGTTAGTTCTGCTTTAATCGCAGCTTATTTAAGTATTACACAAAAAACTGTTTCAGCTGTGCTGAAATTTTTACGTAATCATGGTGTGATTTCTAATTCTAAGTATTTTTCTAAAGCAACTATAAAGTTCCTTTCTGATAGAGATAGATTGATGGAGTATTATAATCTACTCCCTGATTGGCTTAAATTACCTACAGAATCAATATTTAGATCGGCAGATACTTCGACTAATAGCACATACCAGCATATTGATCCTCTAGAAATAGCTCAGAAACATGGTATTATGGCAGATAATATTATTAAAGCAATTAACAAACTTGCTTTCGATGGTCATATAGAGTATAATCCGGAAGCTAACAAAAGTGGTATTTATCTAATAATGGAAAGAATGCCATTTGATGATTTACCTATTGATTTTGATGAACATGCAAGAAGAAGAGAGTTTGCAAACCAGAAGCTTGAATATATGAAGCAATATGCAGAAACTGATACCTGTAAGCGTAACTTCATACTTAATTATTTTCAAGATGTGAATGTTGAGTCTGATTGTGGTAGATGTACTTCTTGTTTGATTCCTAAGTCAGTTAAAAAGCTAAATGATGAGAGGAAAGAGTTTATCAATATCAAAATTATTGACTCATTGCATGAGATTGATAGCAAATTTGGTAAAACTATAATTAGGCATTTTCTTGCTGGCAAAGCAACACAAAAAGTGCAGAAATTTGAACTAGAAAATCTGAATATGTTTGGTTGCTTATCTGATTACACCGATGCTGAAGTTAAGGAGTATTTAGATTCCGCAGTTTCGAATAATTATATAGCTGTAAGTAGAAATAGATTTCCCGTACTTTCAGTAACTGAAAAGGGATATAGTTTAGTCGGTAGAAAGCTTAATGAACAGCTTGTTAAAATTAAATCGGAACATAATTATTCCGATGAACTATTCTCAAGATTGAATGACTTGCGATTAGTAATTTCGATGAAAGAAAAAATAAATGCTGACAGAATTATATCACAAGATTTATTAATGAAGTTGAGTTCAGATTCTCCAAAAAACATATTGGAGCTCCGTAAGTTAAAGGGATATAGTCTCGATTTTGTTCGGAAATATGGTTCAGAATTCGTTGCAGTTATCAATGATTATTACCAAAATACTCCTCTTGAAGAAAACGAGGTTCCAGAAGTAACTGAATTGACAAAACGAATTGTAGTACTATTCCAAAAGAATATTACAATAGATGAAATTGCTGATAGATTAGACCTGACAGATAATGAAATAGTGAAGAATCTGAAAATAGCAATTAATAATGAAATAGATGTAGATATGAGTACGCACGTATCTGAGTCTATATATGAAGAAATCTTAGATTTAGTAGAAGAGCATCCTAATATCTCAGCTTCTAGGGCTAGAGATGAGTTGGGTCCTATATTAGAATACAATTTGTTTAAAGTTGCTTTGGCTAAAGCCAAGAACGAGTTAGAATATAATTAATAAAATCTGTAATTTTGATTTTTCAAAGAATGCAACTGACTAATGCCTAAAAAGAATTATGCTCCCGAAGGAGAATATATATACAATGAGCAGCAAAAACTACGTCAGTGGTATGTTTGGTTTATATTAGTTCTATCATTGGTTTTATCATTAGCTTTTTTGATAAATAGCTTTGTAAACTATATGGAAGGTGCTCCAGGAGCAGCTTCTTTTATTGTTTTAGGGGTATTGATACTTTTTATATGCTTGTTCTTTGTTATTTCCACTGCTGGCTCTAAGCTCAACGTAATAGCTACTGACGAAGCAATTCATTTCCAATGGATACCGTTGAATAATAAATTTAATAAAGTCAATTGGCAGAATGTACAATCTATAAAGATGATTAGCTATAAGAGTATGGGTTATGGTATGCGCATAAGTGAAAAATATGGTAGTATATATAATGCCTTTGGTGGTTATGCTATTGATATAGTCACAAGAGGCGGAAACCATTTCCTAATCGGTACTGCTAAACCGCAAGAACTGGAAGAAGTATTAGTAAGATTAAAAGATATACATTATTTCGATTACGAAAATCAACTAGATAAAAAAGTAGAAAATGATTGATAACATTAGAAAAGTACACGAAGAAGTAAAAACTAGAATTAGTGAAGTTACTAATTTAGAGCAATTAGAAAGTTTTAGACTTGAATTCCTTGTTAAAAAAGGGAAAATTCAAGAATTCTTTGGGCAATTAAAAGAATTGCCAAATGATCAAAAACGAGAAGTTGGTAAAGAGCTTAATATACTTAGTAAGTTCACAGAAGAAATCTACAAAACTTCAAAAGAAGAACTAGAAGAAAAAGCTCTAACCATTTCTGATTTAGATTTGTCACTGCCTGGGATTAAAAATAATCTTGGTAGCGAACATCCTGTTCGCCAAACAATTGCTCAGATGATAGAGATATTCAAGAAAATGGGTTTCTCCGTAGCAGAAGGGCCAGAAGCGGAAGATGATTATCATAATTTCGATGCACTTAATTTTCCGCCTAATCACCCTGCTCGTGACATGCAAGATACTTTCTTTTTAGAAAATAAGTATGATACCGTTGTACTAAGAACTCATACATCTCCTGTCCAAATACGAATGATGGAGAACGTAAAACCTCCAATCAGAGCGATTATGCCGGGTCGTGTGTATAGAAATGAGACTTTGGATTCTACTCACTTGGCAGAATTTCACCAAATAGAAGGTCTTTACATTGATAAAAATGTAACAATGGCAGAGCTTAAAGCTACTATGATGCACTTTGCTAGAGTTATGTATGGTGATGATATTGAATTCCGTTTCCGTGCTTCATATTTCCCATTCACTGAGCCGAGTGCCGAGCTAGATATTAAAACTAAGCACTCTAACAAATGGATGGAAATTGTTGGTTGCGGTATGGTTCATCCCAATGTACTTCGTGCCGGTGGTATTGACCCAGAAGTATATACTGGTTACGCCTTTGGTTTCGGCGTAGAGCGAATAACAATGGCGAAAACACAGCTAGACGATATTCGCAAGCTATATGAGAATGATGTTAGAGTACTTTCACAATTTTAAAGTAATATCATTCTAAGTAAGTATATCCGTACAATCCAGATTTGTAGATTGAAAGTAACTCTTTGCCTTCTTTGGCAAGCATTGTTCCTTTCTTAACTTCTGTGGCTACTCGTGATTCCATAGTACGTACAAGTTTCTTATGCGAAAACTCAACATACTCTAATACTTCTGATACTCTTTCACCATCTATCATTTCTTCTATCTTGTATCCTTTCTTAGAAGAACGAACATGGACAGTATTAGTATCACCAAATAAATTATGCATATCACCAAGTATTTCTTGATATGCACCTATTAGGAATGCACCTAAATAATATGGCTCATCCTCTTTCAAATCATGTAGTGTAAGTGTATTAGATAGCTCACCTTCGCCTATAAAATGGTCTATTTTTCCGTCAGAATCACAAGTGATGTCTTCTAATGTTCCCCGTCTTTTAGGCTGTTCGTCCAATCTATGTATTGGCATTATAGGGAATATCTGATCGATTGCCCATGAATCTGGTAATGATTGGAATACTGAAAAATTACAAAAATACTTATCTGCTAGCATCTTTGAAAGACCATCGAAGTCAGCTGGTTGACGTTTCATTTTACTGAACATCAGATATACTTTCCTTGCTATTGTCCAGAATAATTTTTCAACTTCCGCTCTTACTGTCAAATCTAAGTGACCTAAGCTGAATAAATCTAACGCTTCTTGTCTTATCTGCTGAGCATCGTGCCATGGCTCTAACATTCTTGATTTTTTGATACTATCGTGTATGTTGATTAGCTCTTGTACTAGCTCATTCTCACCAAATTCTTCAGGGAAATCTCCATCAAAATAAGGCTGAGAAGTTTTTTCTAATACATCGAAGACTAGTACAGAGTGGTGTGCCGTAATAGCTCTACCAGATTCAGTAATTAGGTTAGGGTGTGGAATATCATATTTATTACATACATCTGCAATCGAATAAACTGCATCATTTATGTATTCTTGGATTGAATAGTTAACAGAACTAGAGTTACTAGACTTAGTGCCGTCATAGTCAACGCCTAATCCGCCTCCTATATCAACGTTCTCTATATTACAACCCAATTTGCGTAACTCTACAAAGAAGTGAGATACTTCTCGGAGTGCATTTTTAATATTTCTAATTTTTGTAATCTGGCTGCCTAAGTGGAAGTGAATCAGATTAACACAATCTAACATCCCTTTCTCACGAGCATAATCAACAGCTTCCAGAAGTTCTGCTGCGTTAAGACCAAATTTACTTGTATCTCCTCCAGACTCTTCCCATTTTCCACTTCCAGAGCTAGCTAATTTGATACGAATACCAATGTTCGGCTTAATATGTAATCTTTCGGAAGCTTTTATTATCATCTTCAATTCATTTAGCTTTTCTACTACTAAGAAAATCTGATTACCCATTTTCTGAGCTAGAAGTGCCATCTCAATGAAGCTTTCGTCTTTGTAGCCATTACAGATGATTGGTGCATTTTTCGGAATCATAGCTAATACTGCATGAAGTTCTGGCTTTGATCCTGCTTCCAATCCTACATTGCGTTCTTTTATAGAGTTCATTATCTCATTGACAACGGGACTCATTTGATTAACTTTTATAGGGTATATAAGAGTGCAATTACCTTTGAACTCATATTCTTTAGATGCATTTTCGAAACATTCGAATATCTTACTTATTCTTTGTTCTATTATCTCGGGGAAACGGAATAAAACAGGTGTAGGGAAGTCCTTAACCGATAGCTCATCTATTATCTCTTTGATGTCTATATCTTTATTCCCATTATTGGGTTGGAATGTAACATTGCCTTTCTCATTGATTCCAAAAAAATCAATTCCCCAGCCTTTTATATTGTATAGCTCTTCAGCGTCATCTATTTTCCATTTCTGCATATTTCACCTGAGAATAAATATTGATTCAACAATTTATATAGTTCCTAAAATACGGAAAATTTAAGTATTTATTGAATAGGAAAAATGATTGAGGGATTAATTGTGGAATAGTGTTTGGATTAGCTGATTTTTTTATTTTCAGATAGGTTGGATTAAAGTGTGGGTAACGTGTTTGTGTATGATTAGTTGCGTGGTTTAAGCACTAAAGTTAGCAAATAAATCACAGATAGAAAGTCCGCGAGGACTTTCGTAAGTAGGCTAAAACCAGCAATTAATTATACACGTTGTTAGCAACTGGGCTTTTGTCCGTTTATATATTTTTTAAATTCAGTTTTATAATTCAAATTCTCATTGCCTTTGGCAATTTCAATTCCATTTTCAGCAAATGCAATAGCTTCGGAGTTTTCTCCATATCAGCCATTCAAGGTTTTGTTTAAATATATTTATGCTATACTTTAACAGTAGCTTTATTTTTTTTTAGTCTAAGAATGGCACCTGTAATAAGTGCAGGAATAGTTATAATTATAGTAACTTTCAAAAATGGCAAAATATATATCAACCAACTATTTGGAAATCCATCAGAATTCTCACTAGGAGTGTCCCGTTCTACTCTAAATCCTTCTGCCCATTGGCTATAGTTCAAAATCCAAATTAATAGAGATAATATAGTGCTCACTAAAATAATAAGCAATAGTTGACGATAATATTTTATAATAATCACTTTAAGCTCCGTTAAATTGTGTAGATCAGATTTGATTTTTAAATTTCTGTACACGGTTACAATCCATTTCCAATGTAAAGCGATATGAATACCTAAAGTAGCCATTAATAATGTAGCACTTAAATTGTGAATTACAGACCAAAACTTATCTGGTTCAAAATGAATGCCAAAGACAGGTAAGGCAGCTTCCGAAATTACAATACCTGAAATAGTTACTATAATCATTAACAAATACAGAGTCCAGTTTAAAATGTAATCAAAAAAGGTTTTTTTAATTTGTTTATTTATAAGTTTCCTTGAGTTATTAGCGATCCAATTCCAATTAATAATAAGGTGTAATAAAAATGGAAGGATTATTAGAAAACTCGCCCACTCATGAATAGGTATTCCCGTAGATTGGGGTATTAACACCAATATCATGAGGATGAAGAAGAAAGTATCTACATAGATTCTAACCTTAGAAGTATTTTTTTTTATCATGTGCATATAATTTGTCTCACCGATTTACAGAAATACTATTTGATAAGTTTTCCGTTCAGATAATAGTGGATTTTCATATCTGTTGCATTTTTTAGTCCTTCGCCAGCGAAGCACAATGATAAAGATTGATTATAGAAGCGTTCTAGTCTTTCTTGAGATTCATCTGATTCAATTAGAATGTATGAATGAACTGTATCAATATAACTTACCATATTAGTAGAATCTATAGTATCTTGTCTATAATCAATCTGGTCCTCAATACGATAATCTGTAAACTCTAAATCCAACATAGCACTAACTAATGTTGTTTGTGAAGTTAAACAAAGCGCTGTTCCTAGTGTGAAATATTCAAGTGAAGTAGGCGCCAGAGGTTTATCATTTTTATCCATAAATTCATCTGCGTAGATTTCCCATGTTTCTCCTGATGGAGTTGAAATAGTTATTTTATTTAAATATGGTCTTTCATGGTTATTTACCGATTCAGAAATAGCGAATATTTCGAATTCTAAATTATCCATAGTATTCAACATTTTAAATATTCCTTCATCTTTTGATTCTTTTAATTCTAAATATTTAGGTTTTGTAGGGATGTCAGTAACAGATGTTAATAAAAAATCTCCGTCAAAAGACACTTCGGAGTTAGATGTACCTGCTGTTGCCTTATAGGTATCAAAGTTATTTCCATTGATAATTAAATGTGGTTCTATAACTGTTTTATTCTTTAATGCATTTCCTGCTGTCCATGTATTAAGAGCAGCATTAATTATAGCTTGAACTGTTTCTTCCTCTACATCGCTATCAATACTAATGTTAGTAGTTGATACATCTAAGAATCCTGCTCCATTAATTGACGACATATTGTTCCAACGAAATGTATTTGATATTTCTACTGTTATATTATCTAATGCTATACCTTTCACTTTTGCTGCTTTCAAGATTTGTGTATGAAGATTTGAAGCTAGTCCTGCAGTATAATAACTAAGAGGTGAAGGTCCAAACGGATATTCTCCTTCCTCTGCACCTTCATCAGCAAGTACCTTCCAACCTGTGTAATCATCAAAATCCAAAGTTTGAACCATGCCTTTTTTTAGCATCTTTGATTTTTCATTTTTTACCATTTCGGTGATTGCCACAATATTACTATTGTTATCTCCCTTAATTGTATCAGCAATACTAGGTTTAAAAGATGTTGGAGCTAATGCTTCATCATTACGTTCAATTACTTGATACTCTTGATAGTTATTATAACTTTCTCCCTTCATCATCATGAATGCAATCATATTTCTCTGCTCACTAGATATAGAGAACCAAATTATAGCAGCTACTGAAGCTACTATAACCATAACAGCTGTAAAAGCTATTGCTATTTTTGATTTCTTTTTCATATTCATATTTTTTGATTAATAATGTTCAACAAAATTAATACAATTCTAAATCTAAAACATTGACAAATGATAAAAAATCACTTTTTTGCTTTCACTCTACTTAAACTCTCCTGTGTAATGCCAAGAAAATTGGATAAATTTTTGTTTGATAGGCGTTGAACAAGTTGATTATTGTTTTTGAGTAGATATTCGTAACGCTGTTTCGCGTTTAATCTCAAAAAAGTTTCAATGCGCCAGTGATTATTCTGATAAGTTGTTTCCAGAAGTTTTATGTATAAATCTTTAAAGAGGGAACTTCTGCTCAATACAGATTTAAAATCAGTGTATGAAATAAACAACAATTCGGAAGGTTCAACGGTACAGATATATTCATTAGAAGGAGTTTGCTTAATAAAGCTGTGTATAGATGAGATAAATTGATTTTCGAAGGCTACATATCGTATTGTTTCTTGTCCATTAGAATCAATAAAAAATGCTTTTACACATCCTTTAATTACAAAATAGAAATATCGGCAAACTTTATCACTCTCGATCAATACCTCATCTTTGGCTGCCTTTTTATGTCTAAAATATTTTACAACTTCAGAAATTTCATCCTCAGTACATGTGAAATTTGCTGCTAAAAATTGTTCTAAACTTTCTGTCATGTTTGACGTGTCATAGATTTTGTTTTCGCCTTGTTGCTAACGTTTAGTATAAGAATAGTTGCGGGTTTGTATGCGAGGATTTTCCGAAGGAAAATCAGACGTTACAAACACGCAACGACCTTTGATTAAGCACAAAAACCGCAATTATTTTTATACGGTGTTGTAGCCAGTTATTTTAAATATTTTTCAATCATTTTTTTATTCGACAAGTCTATTAATTCAGAACTATTCCAATCCATCATTAATAAATTCCATTTTTTTCCAATTTCCGAAAGCACATTGATTACTTTTACGTGATTCAGTCCGTCAAGATTTGTAATCCATATATTTTTCACAATGTCATTCTCAAAGTCAAAATAAAACGCTGAATAATCTTTCCCAAATCCGATTGTATTTTCACTTTTCACTCTATAATCACTTCCGTATCCAGTTATAATTTCGGAATGCTTTTCAGTTCCAAGTTTCACTAACAAACTTTCAAGTTCAGATTTGTTGATTTCTTTAGACTTTAAACTGACTTTATTTTTTTCTCTTACATAAATATCAGAATATCCATTTTCAGTTGAGAAGTCACTTATATTCTCCGCTTGTTTTATTAATTCGGATAGGTTATCTCTCGGTACTATTTCTATTTGACAATAGTCATCTTCGTGATAGAAAATTGTTCCTTCAGCACGATATTCTTTATTAGTCAATTCGGTTTTTGGGTTTTTTGTATTCCTTTTTGAAAAGTAAAGAAAAGCAAAAAGAGCCAAAACTATTCCTATTGTAATTATCATTCGGATTTTCATTTTTCTAATTGGCTACAACTATCCAAATATACGAACATTCGTTTATCCTACCTATATTATATTCGTTTATCAATATTAATAAGTACAAGTAAAATTTGATAAAGTTACTAGAAATATTTAATTTAGCATAAATCTAATTATAAAGGTAATACGAATGATTGATAATAATTATATAATAAAATATAAAGAAAAATTAATAATCCAAAGATATGCTTCAAATTCAATCTCTATTTATATCACTTGCATTAGAAAATTTTTAAATTATTTTGAAATGAAAAATATTCGGTCTCTTAATAATACGGATATACAAGTCTTTATAACTCATCTATTACAAATCGAAAAGATTAGTGATTCATATCAAAAACAAATGCTTGGTGCTATATCAAAATTTTTTGAATTGATTTTTGAAAACAATCTAAATTTAAAATCTTTGTATCCCAAACGAAAAAAAAATACTCTTCCCAAATTTATTAGTGCAAATCAAATTAAAAGTATGATTAATGGAACTTCAAATATTAAACATAAGTGTTTAATTATGTTACTCTATAGTTCTGGTTTAAGAGTCTCTGAAGTAATTAACCTAAAAACAACAGACATCGAATCAGACATTATGTTAATTAATATTTCTAATTCTAAAGGGAGAAAGGATAGAAAAGTAATGTTGTCGGAAAAAGTATTAAATGAGTTAAGATCTTATTACAAAGAATATAAGCCAAAAGATTTTCTATTTGAAGGACAGAATAAGAGTAGTTATTCTGCGAAAAGTATTCAGAATGTTGTTAGAGATGCAGCAATCAGGGCGAATATTAATAGAAGAGTAACTCCACATATGTTAAGACATAGCTTTGCAATTCATTTACTTGAGAATGGTACAGATATACGCTATATTCAAGAATTATTAGGTCATAGTTCTATACAGACAACAGAGTTATATACATATATAACTGACATTTCGAAATCAAAAATAAAATCACCTTTGGATTTTATAATGTAATTTTATTATAAAATAACTTTGTAAATCGGTATATTTGTAAATGTACCTAACAACAAAATTGAATCCGATTAATGTCATTTTTTAATGTATTTTCAAACGATGTCGCTATCGATCTCGGCACTGCTAACACCCTTATCTGGATGAAAGGTAAAGGAATTGTTCTCAACGAGCCAACTATCGTAGCTTTTGACAGACAAACCAAAAAAATTATCGCCATTGGTAACGACGCACAATCAATGGTAGGGAAGACCCACAAAGACATAAAAATAATCCGTCCACTTCGCGATGGAGTCATTGCTGACTTTGAAATCACCGAAGGAATGCTTCGTGCATTCATCAGAAAAGTATCAAATACATGGCAACCAGCTCGTAGAGTTGTTGTTGCAGTACCGTCTGGTATTACCGAAGTTGAAAAGCGTACAGTTCGTGATAGTTGCGAACACGCTGGTGCTAAGGAAGTCCACCTAATAGCTGAGCCTATGGCTAGTGCTATCGGTATAGGTCTGAACGTACACGAACCAGTAGGTAATATGATTGTGGATATTGGTGGTGGTACGACGGAAGTTGCTGTTATAGCACTTTCAGGTATAGTAACCTCTGAGTCTATAAAGCACGCAGGCGATGAGATGACAGACGCTGTTTCTCAGTATTTCCGTCGCTATCATAATATATTGATAGGGGAGAGAACTGCAGAGATGATTAAGTGTAATGTCGGCTCTGCTATGCCACTAGAAGAAGAAATTGAAATAGAAGTAAAAGGAAGAGACTTAGTCTCAGGTATTCCTAAGATGATTAATGTCACTTCTGTTGATATCCGCAAAGCACTTGCTGATTCTGTAGATAAGATTGTAACAGGCGTACTTAGATTACTTGAGAAAACTCCACCAGAGCTTTCTGCCGATATTTTCGATAGAGGGATTATGTTAAGCGGTGGCGGTGCTTTACTAAAAGGTCTTGGTGAGAAAATAACCAAAGAAACTAACTTACCAGTACACGTTGCAGATGAGCCGTTGATATCTGTTGTTATCGGTACAGGGAAGGCACTAGAAAATCTTAGCGATTATTCATCTGTTTTAATCAAACGAAACACATACTAATAATATATACTTATGTTGCAGCTTCTAAATCTAATAGTAAAATTTAAAGATTATGCTGCCCTGACTCTATTGTGTATTATTAGTTTGGCACTTATATCTATTGGCGATGTATCCAAGATTGGTGGATATAGAGCTTTCGTAGTTGGTACTATTGGCTGGCTAGAAGAAGCATTTGCATGGGTACCAAACCCAGATGCTCTCAAAACAGAGAACAGAGCCGTAAGAGAGCTAAATTTATATTTATCTTCAGAGTTAATGAAGTCTCGCCAAGCACTTACGGAAAACAAGAAACTAAGAGAAATGCTTGACTTCAAGCAAGGAATAGATTACAATCTGGTTTCTGCCGAAGTTATTGGCAAATCAACAATTGAACTAAGAGAATACATTACTATAAACAAAGGTAAAAAAGACAGAATTTCTCGTGGTATGTCCGTTAGGACAGATGCAGGATTGACTGGAATAGTAGTCGTAGTAGAAGATAATTATAGTTTAGTAGAAACTCTGAATAATCGACAAGTAAAAATATCTGCTAAAGTTGATAGAACAGGGATAGATGGGATACTAGTATGGGGTGGCTCTACATATTTCAATATGATGAATATACCTAGGTCATTCGATGTGAAAATTGGTGATGAGTTAATGACTTCAAATTATAGTCGAAAATATCCACCAGGAATACCGATAGGCAAAGTAGTTAATGTGGAAGAAGATAAATCAAGTCTTTTTCATAAAATATCTGTAGAACCATTTGTATCTTTTAATACTTTAGAGCAAGTCTTTATTATCCAGTATATAAGTGATCCAGAAAGATTGAAGCTAATACAGAGGATGGAAGAAAGATTGAGGTTGCTGAAAAAATAGATGAATAGAGCAAAACAAAAAACAAACTATGCTTTCCAAAGATATATAGTATATGCTCTAATCGCTATTGTATTATCTTTGATACAATTTTCATTACTCGATTTTGTAGTAGTTCAAGGTGTATCACCAGATTTACTGCTTGTACTTTGTGTTTGGATTTCAATTCGTGAAGGTCGATTTGTAGGTATTATAGCTGGCTTTCTAATCGGAATTACTCTTGATATTGTATCATTTGATTTGGTTGGAATTAATGCTTTTACTAAAACGATTGCTGGATTTATAGCAGGATCATTTTATCAAGAGGGGAAAGAACAACTTATCTTACACGGACTTAAGTTCTTGTTTATAGTTTTTATTTCATCTTTTGTACATAATTTGATATACTTCTTTTTTTATATTAAACTAAGTGACATAACTTTTGTATCATTTTTTATGAAGTATGGTGTCGCATTTTCTTTCTATACTACTGTCTTTGCTATCATACCTATGTTAGTAAAGCGTAAAGAAAGGATTATTTAGGAATAAGATATTATGTTTTTATCAGAATTAGAAATATCGGGATTCAAATCATTTGCTGGCAAGACAAAGTTCAAGTTTGCAGATGGAATCACTGCTATCGTTGGTCCCAATGGTTGTGGTAAGTCAAATGTTGTAGATGCTGTTCGCTGGGTACTTGGTGAACAAAAAACATCAGTACTTAGATCAGACTCTATGGATAGTGTTATTTTCAATGGAACTTCTAAGCGTAACCCATTGGGTATGGCTGAAGTAACCATGAAATTGGAGAATAACAAATCTGTATTGCCTAGTGAATATGACTCTATTCAGATTTCAAGAAGACTATTCAGAGATGGAGCAAGTAACTACTTATTAAACAAGACTAAGTGCCGATTGAAAGACATCAATGACTTGTTCATGGATACTGGACTTGGCCCAGATTCTTATTCCGTTATAGAGCTGAAAATGGTAGAAGCCCTAATCAACGGAAAGATGGACGAACGCCGTCGTATGATAGAAGAAGCAGCGGGAGTTACCAGATACAAACAAAGAAGAAAAGAAACGAGTAATAAGCTACAAAGAGTACAAGAAGATCTAGAACGTATAAATGATATTCTATCAGAAGTAGAAGTCAACGTAAAAAGATTATCAAGACAGGCAAAAAAGACTAAGAAGTATAATGAACTTTCTGAGCAACTAAAGAGTATCGAGAGTGATTTACTAAAAAATGAATATGCATCATTTAAATCTAAGAATTCAAGTATTAAACAATTTATTCTGGAATTATCTGCTAAGATAGAAACTCTAGAAGTAAACCTTGAAAGCTACGAAAATGAGCTTGTAACAACTAGAGAAGATAAATCAATATATGATCAAAAGATAAATGAATTAGTTGCTAATGAGAATATCTTGAAAAATCAAATTGCTGAATCAACAAGATTAATTTCAGTAAATAAAGAAAAACTAATTTCTCTTAATAATATCAATAATAGATTGATAGAAGACAACGCAAACAGCGAACGATTTATACAAAAGTTAACTAATGATATTGCTCAGCTCAATGATAAGCTAGCTAAGCGAGAAGAAGACACTAACACTCAGAATAACTCACTCGAAGAGTTAAAAACAGATAAGCAGTTAAGAAAGTCTGAATTGGACGAAGCAAGAGAACTAGCCAATGCAGATATTGATGTACTTAATAAGCTAAAGAACTCAATTCAATCATCATATTCTATAATAGAAAATAATGAAAGACGAATAGAAAAAATATCATCAAAGATAGAAAATTACAAAGTAGAAATATCTCAAGAGAATAAAGAGATAGAAATTAAGAATAATCTAGTAATCGAATTATCGAATTCAATGAAGAATCTAAATGCTGATTTGAACGATAAGAACGAGAATTATCAGATAACGAAGAATAAACTAGAAGAAGTTACTAATGAACTCAATAGACTGAATGATACTATATCAGATTTGAGAAGTAATATTTCTGGTAAAAAAGCACAGTTAGAGTTTTTAGAGAGTTTATCAGCTGATGATGATACTACTCAAATGCTAATTAACTCTAAGGATTGGGATAAACCTGGTAATATAACTTTGCTGGAAGAGTTAATATCAGCAGATGAGAAATACAATAAGGCGATAAGTTCAGTATTAGGAGCTTATAGAAACTTGATAGTAGTGGATACAGCTAAACAAGCTGAATCCGCTTTCGAATTACTTAAGAAAAAGAACCTATCTAAAAGAGCAATAATTTGCCGTGAATTAATACCAACCAATACTAATCAACAAAGCATAGCTGGTGTAGAGCTTCTAACCGATATTATAGATACAGATGATGATATCAAATCATTATTAGTAGCTCTGTTTGGTCAAGTGGCAATAACTGAAAGTAAAGATGATGCTTATGCACTGACGAAAAGTAAAGTAAATGCTGCCGTTACTCTTGATGGGTTTTTGATAAATAGGAATGGGATACTACGTGGTGGCGGTTCTACTAAAAACGAGACTGCTAATCTAGGTAAACAAAAGCGAATCAAGGATATTACTAAGCAACTTACTGAATTGCAAACATCGCTTGATAGTATGATGAGTAAGAAAGAGGAATTAACGAATAAGAAAAATGAGTTGAATCCAGAGAGATTGCTTCAAGAAGTTAAGAAGCTAGAGAATGAGATAAAGCAAATAGAGAATACGAAGCTTCAATCAACGATGAAGATAGATTCGCTCAAAAATAATATAGAGATGTACGAGAAGAGTATAGAGTCTTCCAATAAAGAATTCGAAGATTTACAAAATGAGATTAAAGAGCTTCAATCATCAATTGAAGAGCGGAAAGAAAAACTAAAAAGTGCTGAGCTGAACAAAGAGGACAAGTTAAAGGGACTCAATAATGCTGAAATAAGATATAGTAAAGCAAATGAAGAACTGCAAGCTGCCGAAATACTTATGATTCAACTTAAATCAGATTTTAACAATATTAAAAATGATATAGAAAGATCGAACGGACAACTAAGATCAGAGAAAAATAGGGTACAAAGTCGTAAAGATCAAATTGTTCAAAATGAAAAATCAAATATAGAAATAGATTCCACTAACAAGGAACTGGAATCTAAATTAGATTTAGATAATAGAAAGCTAATAGAAGTATCGAATCAGAAAGATCAATCTGATGAGAAGCGTAAATCAATTGAAGAAAAGCAAATCAGTTTAACTAATGAGTTACACACTAAGCGTAATGAATACAATAAGCTAAAAGATTCATTTCATAAAGAAGATATATCTCGTAGCGAATACGAAACAAAGATGGAATCACTTGAGAATAGAGCTTTCGAAGCTTATGATTTGCAGCTGGCTCAGTTAGATTTAGAGTATGATGAGAATTTCCCAATTACAGAAAGCAAACATCAAGTCTCTGAACTAAAGAATGGGCTTGTCAATCTTGGTAGTATTAATTTTGAAGCTGTACAGGAATATGATGAGCAAAACGAAAGATTAGTCTTCTTGACAAAGCAAATCAAAGATCTAACAGAGTCTGAGAAAACTCTTAAAGAGACAATCAAAGAAATTAATATAACGGCTGAAGAAAGATTTGAGACTACATTCAAACAAATAAGAGAGAATTTCTCTAATCTATTCAAAAAGCTATTCAGTGATGAGGCATTTGCTGACATTTCGTTGTCAGGTGATAATATTTTAGAATCAAATATAGAAATAACAGCGAAACCTCCGGGGAAGAAACCACGTAGTATAGATATGCTCTCAGGTGGAGAAAAGACATTAACTGCTATTGCACTGTTATTTGCTATTTATCTAGTTAAGCCGTCACCTTTCTGTATTTTAGATGAGGTAGATGCACCACTAGATGATGCAAATTTAAGAAGATTTAATAGCCTTATAAAAGAATTTAGCTTGAAAACTCAGTTCTTAATTGTAACGCACATGAAGATAACTATGGAAGCTGCCGATACTTTATATGGAATAACTCAACAAGAAGTTGGGATTTCTAAAATAGTTTCCGTAAACTTGAAAAAGGACGAAATTCTATAATTAAAACAGAGATAATTATGAAGCAAGTAAAGTACTTAATATTGATAATGCTACTGTCATACAGTTACACTTTTGCTCAAATGCAAGACCTTGGTGGTCAGCAAGAGGAGGGTGGTACTGGGTTACAAGATTTAGCTGAGCCAGATAAAAAATTAGAAATCAAACAAAAAGCTGATGGTTCTTTAGAAAGACCAAAAGACCATGATGAAGCAATGAAATACTTCAAAGAAGAGTATAAAGCTGAGTTAGATGGCGTTTATTTCGAAGATTTATGGAATGCGGTTGTTACATCTTTATCAGAGCAAGGTTGTGAGCTAATGACTAAAGTTCAGAAAACAAATGATGAGGGTTTCTTGAAAGGTGTAATGAAATCTGAATTCTGCGTATTCGTAAATGATGAAACTACATTCGATGCACTAAGATTATATAGTGTGAAAATGCCTGTAATTCGTGGCGGTATATGGACGAATGGTCGTATCCAATATAAGATAATACTTGAAGAGATAAATGAAGGCGAAGGTACATCAATCATAGTTTCAGGTGAACTTAGCGGATCTGAAGAGAACGTAACAAATGAAGTTCATTTCTGGGCTTCAAATGGTTGGTTTGAGACTGATTTACTTTACAGAGTTAATAAGAAAGTGGGTAGATAAACAATGATAAAATTATATTCAAAGCCCTTAATTATAGGGACAATTATTCTAGTTTTCATATTGCAATCATATAACTTGGTTGCAGTAGAAAACACTAAACTAATTGTTAATATTATAAATACTGAAAGCAATGATGGACAGTTGGTAATATACTTACACAACAATCCTGAGCATTTCCCTAAAGAAAGAGATAAAGCTTTCAAAGTGATAAAGACTAAAATAAAGAATAATAAAGCTGAAATTAACTTTACTGATATTCCAAGCGGTGTTTATGCCATTGCAGTTCACCATGATGAAAATGGAAATAATAAAGTCGATAAAAATTTCGTGGGTATCCCTAATGAGGATTTCGGAGTTTCTAATAATGCCAAAGGATTTATGGGACCACCAAGTTTTGAAGACGCTTCTTTCAAAGTTGATGGTAAATCTACTACTATAACGATTAAAATGGATTAGATTGGTTTGATAAGTTTGTCATAGACTATCTGTGAAGAACCACCGTGCGAATAGACGAAGTTTTTATTCATCCGACCAATTTTCTTTCTTTCATCATCATTCTCCAAGAAACTAATTAGTTTCTCGTGGAATACTTTGGTACTTCCCATAGGTATCAACCCACCACTCTCGACTAATCTTCGTGCGTCTTCCGAGTTTTTGTAATGTTGGTTACCGCAAAATATTGGTACACCGTATCCAGCTGGCTCGGTCACTGAATGGACTCCAGAACCGAAAGCTCCACCAACGTAGGCTATATCCGCATATTTATATAAATCTAATAATAGGCCAATTTCATTTACAATCAAATCATTGTCGATTAATTGATTCTTTGATATTTCTGAATAAAGGTAATGTTCACCAATTCTGTTTTTCAGATGCTCTATGGTCTTGTCATCTACCTCGTGTGGTACATATATAACTAATAGCTGATGCTTCTTTTTAATTTTCTTGATTACATCGGATAATAATCTAATATCCATTTTCCAACTACTACCAACTACTAAAACTTTGTATCCTTCTGCTATATTCAACAATTGGTTCTTACTAGCTTGTTCTACTCTAGAAATTATCCTATCATATCTTGTATCTTGTACTAATTCAATAGGAACGTCAATTTTAATAGAATCAAACTTTCCTTTATGATATTCATTTACGCAATAAATACTTGTAAGTCTTTTCAAAAGCATCTTATAAAATTTTACACCCAAGAATTTTTTACCTAACGATTTGCTAATAGTGTAGGTAGCATTTATTAGATGTACTGGTATATTATTTTTATGCAGATAGCGAACGAAATTGTACCACAAATCATAACGTACAACTATTACTACATCTGGCTGTATATGGTCTACGAATTTCTTTACTCTAGTTTTGAAATCTAAAGGAATATATACTTTGTAATCATAATATAGTCTGTCACTAAGATTATTATAACCAGAAGGGGAGAAGAAAGATGCGATAATCTCAGTATTTGGCTCAGACTTTCTAACTAATTCAACTAAGTATTTCACTTGCTCATATTCACCCATAGAAGAAGCGTGTATCATAACGCGCTTATTCTTTTTTGGCGGAATATCAAGGTAGCTATCAGCCAATTCCTCCCTTTGTTTGATTTTATCATTCATCAAAGACATAAGCTTCGAATAAATAAACAAGAGTGGAAGTGCCAATAAATTATAAACTAGTTTTAGAAATACTTGCATTATTTACCAATGAAATTTGCTTTTCTTTTCTCTAAAAATGCCAAAGTTCCTTCTTTGAAATCTTGCGAACCACATACCTCACCGAATTTCTGTGATTCATATTCTAACCCTTCTTTTAACGAAAGTGTAGTAGAAGCTCTTACAGAATCTATTATAGCCGATACAGCTATTGGGCTTTTTGATATTACTTTCTCTATAAATGCTATAGATTTCTCGATAAGTTCTGATTCATCATAAACTTCGTTTACAAGGCCGATTCTTTTTGCCTCTTCAGCAGAGACCATATCACCAGATAGGTTGAGTTCCATTGATTTTGCAACACCTACTAACCTAGTTAATCTCTGAGTACCACCGTATCCAGGTAATATACCTAGATTGACTTCTGGTTGCCCCATCTTTGCATTATTACTAGCGTATCTAATGTGACAAGCCATAGCTAGTTCGCATCCTCCACCGAGTGCAAACCCATTAACAGCGGCAAGCACAGGTATTCTTAATGCTTCTAATCTCGCCATTACATTACTGCCGAATGCTGAAAAATCTTTCCCAGTAATTCCATCACAAGTATTAAGTTCTTTTATATCAGCACCTGCAGCGAATGCTTTACCTTCACCGGTTAGTAATAATGCTCGGATATCTGTATCCAATTCGAGTGCAGATATTGCGTTATCAAGGTCTGTGAACAACTGATTATTCAACGCATTCAATTTGTCTGGCCTATTAAGTGTTATAATAGCATATCCAGCTTTTTTCTCAAACTTTATTGTTGTAAATTCCAACTTATTTCCATTTAAAAATGCAACATATTATTACCTAATATACTAAAAACATAGATTATTATTAGAATTTATATCTACATATTATCATTTTTTATTTTTTCAACTGCTTTTTCGAAGCAAATTGAACATAAACTTATTACTTCTGATACTATTCAAGAGGGACTTGTCTATCAATATTATGAAATGGGTAGTAGGTCAAAGAAATTAAAGGTTCATGTTGCAAAAATGTCTAGAAATTCAAAAAATTTAGTTTTAGAACCACATTTAGTTGGTGAAACTGGTAGACAGCTAGGTTCATTAATAGAATTTGATAGTACTCATAACAATTCTTTGGTGTCTTTAAATGCGTCATTTTTTCAAGGTGGTACTCATCTACCAGTGGGTATAACGGTAATTGATAAAGAAATTTTACAAATAAGAAAATATAAAAAATGGAGTTCTATTGTTTTCACAGATAATGGAGTCTCATTAACAGAGCTAGATGCCTCTGCTACAATTGACTTTGGGAATTCATCTGTTGAAATTGACAGGTTTAACTATAGAACGGATACGACACAAATTGTTGCCTATAATAGCTTTTATAACTCCCAATATCCCAAAGTGAATGATAGCGAAGTAGATAGCTTGTACATTAACTTTTTAATAGACAACAGTTATAATACAATAGCAGGCGATGAGACCGAAGAGCTAATGTCGTTTACTGATTTCAAAGATGTGTATATGCAGACGATGGATTTTGATTCTACACACGATTATAATTACTTCAAAGCAATTCCTATAGGAGGAATTGGCTTAGGCGACAAGAAGAAATATAGAGTACAAGCAATTGAAAATTTGCCAATAGATATTGCTAAAGGTGAAATACTATTTGAATCAAAAATCAAATTCCCTTTATTCGAGAATGATACTATAAGTATTGGTACTAAAATGAATATAGGTGAAGACTCGATTAGACATATTATATCAACTACTCCTATAATAATGAAAAATGGTAAGATTTTTGTAAATTCTAAATACGAGGGTGCTACTTCTCGCAGATTTAACTCACATCATCTTTCGAGATCAGCATTCGGTTATAACAAAGATTACTATTTTATAGTTGCAATTGAACCTAACCAAGGTAGAAGTGTAAAAGGAGCAACACTGCTCGAGTTAGCTTGGATAATGGATACTATAGGTGCTTCTGATGCAATCAATTTAGACGGTGGTGGCTCAACCAGCTTTGTTATAAATAAACAAAATCTTGCTTTTCCTTATAGTCCAAACTACAATAGGAAAGTTTCAACAGGTATAAGCATTTTCAAAAAAGACTAAATGAATTCAAAACTATATGTCAATTATTAATTTAAAGAATATCTCAAAAAGTTATGATGGTGATGAATTTGCAATAAAGGATTTATCTCTTACTGTGAATGATGGAGAGTTTTTAGTGCTTGTAGGACCTTCTGGATGTGGTAAGTCCACTACTCTACGTATGATAGCAGGTTTAGAAGGCATTACTTCTGGAAGTATTCTTATAGATGATGTTATTGTAAATGAATTACCTCCAGGAAAAAGAGATATAGGAATGGTATTCCAAAACTATGCTCTATACCCTCACATGACAGTCGAAGATAACTTAGCTTTCCCACTTAAAGTCAAGAAAATTGATAAGAAGATTATAGCAGAAAGAGTAAATGAAATCTCAGAATTAGTAGAATTAGGCAATTTATTAAAGCGTTATCCAAAACAATTATCTGGTGGTCAAAGACAAAGAGTTGCTTTAGGTAGAGCTATTATCCGAAAGCCAAAAGTATTTCTATTTGATGAACCTCTGTCTAATCTGGATGCTAAGTTGAGAACTCAGATGAGAAACGAGATTATTACATTGCAAAGAAAACTCAATGTTACAGCAGTTTATGTTACTCATGATCAAACAGAAGCTATGACTATGGGAGATAGGATTATTCTGATGAATAATGGTGAAATAATGCAAATTGGTACTCCAGACGAAATATACAATAGACCACAAAATCTATTCACTGCTGAATTTATAGGTAGTCCAAAGATTAATTTTTTTAGTAAATCAGAATTCTCTTTTATAGGGAATCTGCCTCAGATGAAAAGCAAAATTACAACTTTAGCTGTAAGACCAGATGATTTAGTTATAGAAAGTAGTGGTACAGGTGCAACAATTGTGAATATTGAAAATCTAGGACATGAATATCTATATCACTTAGATATAAAGTCATCAAGGTTCATATCTCGTTCGAGAAATAGAATTGAATTTAGGTTAGGACAAGAAGTAGGAATAGGGATTAATGCTGATAATATATTAAAATATGATGAAAAAGGCCAGCTGATAAATGATTAATGTTTCGAATCTTACACTATCTTTTGGTGGCCGTACACTATTAGATGAAATTACCTTTGTTATTAACCCTAAAGAAAGAGTAGGGTTGATAGGCCGTAATGGTCAAGGGAAATCAACTCTTTTGAAAATACTATTTGGATTGACCAAGCCAAATGAAGGTAGTATTTCTCATCCTAAAGAATATGATATGGGCTATTTGCCACAGGAAGGAGGTGCCAAATCTGATTTAACATTATTCGATGAAGTGAAAAAAGCATTCTCAGCACAGAACGAATTAGTTGATAAAATAGAACAAGTTACAAATGAAATCAGTGAAAGAGAAGATTATCATTCACAAGATTATCATAACCTAATTCAAAAATTATCTGAATTAAATGATGATTTGAACATCCTAGATTCTGGCTCTATTGAGGCAAAAATTGAAAGAGTTTTACTAGGACTTGGCTTCAAAAGAGATGAGTTCGAGAAATTCTGCAATCAGTTTTCTGGTGGTTGGCAAATGCGTATTGAGCTTGCCAAAATACTACTTAGCAAACCAGATTTGATACTTCTCGATGAGCCAACAAACCATTTGGACATAGAATCTATTATGTGGCTAGAGTCCTTTCTAAAGGATTATTACGGTTCTGTTGTTATAGTATCCCACGATAAACGATTTCTGAATAACGTAACTAATAGAACGATAGAGATTTTCAATGGGAAAATATTCGATAAGAAATTCTCTTATAGTAGGTTCGTAGAAGAAAGAAAAGGAGATATAGAACTACAGAAAAAAGCTCAGATAAATCAAGAACGTCATATAAAAAGCGTAGAACAATACGTAGAAAAATACAGAGCTAAAGCACGTCATGCCTCGAGGGCACAATCGAAACTAAAGCAACTGGATAAGCTAGATAAGATTGAAATAGATGATTTCGAAGATAAGCGAATCCGATTCAAATTTCCTGAGCCACCTCGCTCCGCAAAATTAGTTGTAGAAACAAAAGGAATCCACAAGAGTTTTGGTCATAAACACGTTCTGAAAGGAATTGACTTTGCTTTAGAAAGAGGAGAAAAGGTATCTTTTATTGGTAAAAATGGTACTGGAAAATCTACGTTCACTAAGATTATCACTGAACACATAAAAAGTGATTTAGGTGAACTTAAATACGGTAGTAACGTCAAGCTTGGTTATTTCCGTCAAGATCAGTCGCAGTTACTCAATGAAGAACTGACTGTCTTAGATACTATCGCAAACGTTGCCAATGAGGATATGAGACCTTATGTACGTGATTTACTTGGTGCCTTTTTATTCTCTGGGGATGATGTCCAAAAGAAAGTAAAAGTTCTATCGGGTGGTGAAAGAGCTAGATTATCAATTGCTCGTTTGCTATTAGAACCTACCAATTTCCTTGTGATGGATGAGCCAACTAACCACTTGGATATTTCCTCGAAAGAGATACTGAAAGACGCACTAACTAGTTTTAGTGGTGCACTAATATTAGTCTCACACGATAGAGATTTCCTACAAGGTATAACTGATAAGACTATAGAATTCACAGATGAAGGCACAAAAGAGTATCTTGGTGATATTGACTATTATCTAGATAAGAGAAATATCGTGGATATATCAGAAATTGATTTAGAAAAAGTGCCTAAGGGTAATACATCTAATGGCTCTAAAGATAAAAGTGATTCGCAACAAAGACGCATCAGACTAAAAGAATTAGAAAAAGATAAGAGAAGGATAGAAAGAGAGATTGTGGAAACTGAAGAGAATATCAGTAACTACGAATCTAAAATGGGTGAGTTGGACGAGAGTTTCTCGAACCCAGAAATCTATAATGATTCTGAAAAGATAGCCCAGCTGAAAGTTGAGTACAAAGATTTAGAAAACAACCTACAGTTATCAATGGATAAATGGACAGATTTAAGTTTAGAATTAGAACAAACAATAGAAGAAATTTCTATCCTCCAAACTTAGTTTCTGGTTGCTCGTCTTTTTCTTTGTTAATACTCATCTGCATAATCTCTTCATCAGTTAATCTACGACCACCGATAAATCGTTTGTTATAGTAACCGCTTTCTAGTGAAGAAACTGTAACGCCATATCTAGAGCTAGCATGAGCGAATAGGTTGTCACCTAGATAAATCCCACAATGCGAAGCACGAGCATAAGAACGAGTGTGGAAGAATATCAAATCACCAAATTGTAATTCGTCTAGATTTTCTATTTTATCACCAAGAGTATATTGCCATCTAGCAGTTCTAGGTAATTTAACCTCAGCTGCTTCTTGGAAGATACTTTGAGTAAAAGCTGAACAGTCAATTGATTTTCTTGAAGTCCCACCAAATCTATATGGTGTACCCAACCAACCAAGTATAGATTCCATTATTTGATCTTTTCTGATACCATTTTCGGTGAATGTACTTGATTCTCCTTCAGAAACAAATGATAACCATTGTTTTTCGAAGTTACTTATATTCACGTCTATATCTTCGTAGTTCTCATCTTCTGCTTCCATTGCATCAAGTTCTTTTGATTCTTCTTCATCCAAATCCGCATCGCTTAGAAGTTCAGATTCTTCATGCATTTCTTTTAGAAAGTTAGAATCAGCTACTAATGGCTCAAAACCAGCAATTTCAGAAACTTCTTCTGAATTTGCTCTGATCATTTCTATTGCTTTCTTTTTTGTTTGTTCGGGATTGTAGTGTCTTCTAGCGGAGAGTTGTGAAGTAGAGAAGACAGTAATAGCTAGTATAATAATTAACTTAGATGTAAAATTCATGTTTTGGGTTATTTTCATTTTTTCGCTTTGATTTAGTTTTTTGATATATTGAAAATAATATCTGGCAACTTAATTATTTAATTTACTTAATACAAGAATTAATATGAACTTATCAGTCATTCAATTTGAGACTCTATTCAATAACAAAGTATATAATTCTAAAAAAATCATAAGCTATATTAACGATATCAACTCAGATATATTGGTATTTCCTGAACTTGCAACTTCTGGGTATTACTTTACTGATAAAAATATGTTATCAAAAATAGCTGAAGAATTTGATGGAAATACGATAAAAAAAGCTCAAAAGTTATCCACAGATTTAGACAAAATTATAATTTTGGGTTTTCCTGAGCTTTTTAAAGATAAGATTTACAATTCAGCAGCTATTATTTTCCCAAATCAAAATTTGAGTTCTGTATATAGAAAAACCCATTTGTTTTATAAGGAACGATTTGTTTTTGAAGAAGGAAATACTGGGTTTCCGGTCATTGAATACAATGGATTGAAATTAGGGACGATGATTTGTTATGATTGGCGATTCCCTGAGGCGGCAAGGACTTTAGCTCTAAAGGGGGCCGATTTGATAGTATGCCCATCTAATCTAGTTACTGGTGTGTGGCAGAATGTAATGAGTGCAAGGGCTCTAGAAAACAAAGTTTATATTGCCGTATCTAATAAAATAGGAATAGAGTCAAGTGGTAATGATAAATTGACTTTCAACGGAGAATCTGCAATTTACTCTTATGACGGCTCTTATTTGGCAAAAGCGAGTAAGGACAAAGAAGAAGTAATAAAAGCAGAGATATATCCCGAAGAAACAAGAGAGAAATCATTCAATGATGTAAACGATATTTTCAAAGATAGAAGACCTCAATATTATAAGTAATTGTACTGCATTCTAAAGATTATTACATATAAAGTTTTAAAATTATTAAATTTCGGATTATTGCAAATACAAATATTATAATTTATGTTTTCAACTGTTAAAAAAATTCATTTCGTTGGTATAGGTGGGATTGGTATGAGCGGCATAGCCGAAATACTATTATCACAAGGGTTTAACGTAAGTGGTTCAGATATGAATCAATCTGAGAATACTGACTACTTAGTTAATATAGGTGCCGAAGTATATATTGGTCATGCAGAATCTAATATAGAAGGTGCAGAAGTAGTCGTTTACTCTAGTGCTGTGAAGCCACACGAGAATCCTGAGACTAAACTAGCTTTAGATAATAACATTCCAGTTATAAGAAGAGCAGAAATGCTCGCTGAGCTATCTAGACTTAACTATTGCATAGGTATAGCCGGAACTCACGGTAAAACTACAACAACTTCAATGATTAGTTTGATTCTAATTGAAGCTGGAATTGACCCGACTGTTTTAGTTGGTGGTAGATTACAGGATTTTGGTGGTACAAATGCTAGGTTAGGAAAAGGGCAATGGATAGTTGTAGAGGCGGATGAATATGATAGATCATTCTTACAACTAACTCCAACAATTGCAGTTATTAATAATATTGAATCTGACCACTTAGATATTTACTCAGATATTAATGATATATATGATACTTTCAAGGACTTTGCTAATAAAGTCCCATTTTATGGATTAGTAGCACTTTGTTTAGATGATTACGGATGCAAGGAAATTTACTCTTCAATAAATAAGAAGATTGCTACTTATGGTTTCTCTCGTCATTCGATGATTAGAGGTGAAGACCCTGAATTCAATGAAAGACAAAGCAAATGCAAAGTTTACCAAGGTGATGTATTATTAGGAACTATTGAAATTGGCATGCCTGGCATACATAACCTCACTAATGCTTTAGCGGCTGTTACAGTAGCATTGCAAATGGATGTAGAGTTTTCAATAATCCAAAAAGCATTGAAGCAGTTCAATGGTGTTTTCAGAAGATTCGAAAGCAAAGGTACGTATCGTAATTGTCTTGTGGTCGATGATTATGGGCATCACCCATCAGAAGTTAAGGCAACTCTAGAAGCAGCCCAAAAGGGGTGGGGTAAAAAGGTTATATGTATATTCCAACCACATACTTACACACGAACTCAAGATATGGCAGAAGAGTTTGGAATGTCATTCGATAATGCTGACAAACTTATAGTTACAGATGTTTATCCAGCCCGTGAATTGCCAATAGAAGGTGTGACAGGTGAACTAATTGCCAATGCTGCAAAAAATTATGGGCATAGAAATGTAGAATACGTACCTGATAAAGACAATTTAAAATCAGTGTTAGATAAACTTATTGACGATGAATACGTTATTCTAACCGTTGGAGCTGGCAATATTTTTAAATTTGCCGAATTATTAGTTAATAGTAAGTAAAATAATAAATTAGATATAATATGAAAAATATAATTTCAATAATCGCTTTCTCAATTTTTGCCTTTTCTTTTACTAATGCTCAGACTTTGGAAAACAAAGTATTGGCTAAAGTAGGAACTGATAATGTTACTTATGGTAGATTAGAAGCTGCATTCCAGAAGAATATGTCTGGTGAAAAGAAAAAACTATATGAACTAGATAAAGACTCATTACATCAGTTCCTTAATCTATTTATAGACTATAGATTAAAAGTAAAAGATGCAATAGATAGGGGTTATGATAAAGAACCAGAAGTTTCAAAAGAAATACAACAGAATAACCGACTACTAACCGAGTCATTCTATTATGACAAGAAAGTCTTCCAACCAGTTGTAGATAAACTATTGGATAGAAGACAATATTATATCAAATTTGCTTATGTGCTATTTCCATATACGCAAGAAGCTGAGGGAATGACACAAACAGATCCGAAAGAACTTGCTCAAAGTGTATTAGATAGTATTATAAATAAGAAAATATCATTTGCTGAGGCGGCAAAGAACCACGCGAAAGAAAAAACTTTGGCTGATAATGGTGGAATAGTAGAAAGATATCTTATCTCTGGTACTATTCAAAGACCTATTGAAGAAGCTCTATTTACAATAAGTGTTAACCAAATTTACCCGACTATACTTGAGACTTCTTACGGTTACTTCCTTCTAAAATTAGTTGAGAAACAACCTCGTAAGCAAGTATTGGCTGGTCATATACTAATAAGCAATATGCAAGAACAGCTATCCGATGTAGAGCATAAGAAAGCAGACTCTCTATTGAAATTATTACGTAAGGGTGCTAACTTTGAGAAACTTGCGGAACTAAACTCAGCAGACCACGCAAGTGCTATAAATGGTGGTTCACTTGGTGATTATTATGATTTGGCTACTGGATTTGTGAAAACGCGTGCTTTTCTAGAAAAGAATTTTATTGATGCATTTATGAAGCTCAAAGATGGAGAAATCTCAGATACTATACATACAGCTTATGGTATACATATAATAAAAAGGATAGATTCTAAATCACCAGATAGAACTATAGATGAAAAAGATGTAAAAGATTACTATAAGAAAAGCGCTTACGATGATGATAAAAAAGCTTATTATGAGGATTTTGTAAGTTCTAATGGTCTAAATATTGAACAAGAGACTATGAATTCATTATTATCAAATGTGAATTATACAAAAACAAATCTGGATAGTAACTGGGCAGCAAAGATTCCAAATGATAAATTCAATGATAAATTATTCTCATTTAAAAAAGACTCATGGACTTTAGGCGAATTTATTGGATTATTAAGTGATAAATCTAAAACAGAATACAGAGCTACTGCTCTAAATAGAGAAGGAATACAGGGAGCAATTTATAAGATAGTAAAGCCACAAGTTATGACTATGTGGCAAGCTGAATTAGAGAAGCAAGACACAGAATTTAGAAATTTACTTACTGAATTTCATGATGGGATTTTGCTTTTCAAAGTAGAAGCAATCGAAGTTTGGGACAAATTGCAATTAGACACCGCGATGGCTTTGGATTATTTCAATACGTCAGGTCAAAAATTTATGACAAATGAAAAATATGATGTAAGCGAGATATTTGTAATACAAGATTCACTAGCTCAGAGTCTATATAATAGAGCTAAGGCAGGTGAGGATTTCGCAGAGTTAGCTACTAAGTTTACTGTAAGGCAAGGGTACAGAGAGTTATCTGGTTATCACGGTGAGTTAGATGCAAATGACAATAAATTCTCTCGTCAGTTAAATGGAGAAGATATAAAAGAAGGGACAATAATAGCTCCTAAAGTTTATCAAAGTGGTTATTCAATTATTAAAATTAATAAAGTAATCAAGCCAAGAGTGAAGAATTTTGAAGAAGCTATACCTGATTTAGCACCAGCTGTACAGCAGTTGAAACAAAAAAAATTAGTGAAAAACTGGTTGAAAGATGTTAGAGAAAAACACAAAGTAGAAATATTTGAAAAAACAATAAATGAGATTTATGCAAACAAGTCTAAGTAAAATACTATTTTTAATATTTGTTCTAAGTTACTTAGGTAATGCACAAATAAAAGAAGGTGAGAAGCTGAACGGCATTGCTGCAGTTGTAGGTAAGCAGCTAATAACAGATGCTGAAGTGAGAGCAGAAGTAATGACGTTCAAGCAGATGGAGCCAAGCAATACATTTAGTGATGATGAACTATATGAGAAGGTACTCGACAATCTAATTAATCAGAATCTAATGGTTACGAAAGCATTGGAAGATTCTATTTCGATATCTGATGAAGATTTGAATACTGCTTGGGAGACGGCCCTCAATAATTTAGTAAGAAGATATGGCTCCGAAAAAAGAATTGAAGATGTTTACGGTAAGTCCATTAATAGACTAAAGTTCGAATACTCAGATCAAATTAGAAAGAATCTATTAATTCAAAAACTACAACAACAAGAATTTATGGATGTCAAAGCCGGGCCTTCGGAAGTAGAGAAATTCTATAACGATTATAAAGACTCTATTGAGACAATCCCACAGAGAATTGAGATATTCCATATAGTGAAGAATGTATCTTCTAACGTAGGTAAGAAAGAGCAAACTTTACAGTTAGCAAGACAAGTACGTGATTCTATTCTAAAAGGTGAACTTGACTTCGAGGAGGCAGCAAAGAGATATAGTGCTGACGTTGCTACTAAGAGTGATGGTGGTAATTTGGGTTGGTTTAATAAGGGAAAACTAGTTCCTGAATTTGAAAATGCAGCATTCCAACTTCAGGAAGATGAGCTTTCATTACCAGTAGAAACTCCATTCGGCTTCCATATAATTCAAACTTTAGAGAAAAAAGAAAGTTCAATAAATACGAGACATATTGTGTTCTCTGTGAAAACTACAGAAGAAGATAATACTAAAGTAAAAGACTTTTTGTTAGATTTAAAGAAGAAAGTAGAAGAAGGTGAATCATTTGAGAAGTTGGCAAGGATACACTCTGATGATAAAGAGACCAAGGGATTTGGTGGTCTAATCGGTAAACTTACAACTGATAATATTCCCGCAAATATCCGAACGAATATAGAAGTTATGAAAGAGGGTGAAGTGAGTGAGCCAATGGCATTCAACGCTGATCCAACTAAAACAGCTTTCCATATTATATTGAAAAAGAGGGTTATAGCATCTCATAAGCCTTCTTTGGAAGAAGATTATGAGTTGTTGCAAAACTATGCATCTAACAAGAAAAGACAAGATTCAATGAAAGATTATTTCATAAAATTAAGAGACGAAATATATTGGAAACGTTACTAAAGATATTGACCGCTTTTTCTTTAGTTGTTTTAGTTAATTCATGCGATGTAGCAGGGGTTGGTAAAATCAATTACAATGAAAGAGCTGGTAATGAGTTAATGGATTATAATAATCCAAATAGAAATATTGAAAAGAAAGCAGTTTATTTATTTCAATTAGAATCTGTAAACGATGATACTGTTACTTTCTATGATTCTGATATAAAAGGAACAGATAAAACTAAAATTGACTTTTTAGAGAAATACACTTATACTTATAGATTGGGCAATGTGGACTCCATAGAAGTAAAGTTAACAAGTCCAACTAATAATGAAATTTTTAGTCTGACTCGTCCTTATGAATCCATTACGTTCGTAGCAGAAGCCGGTACTTACACTCTTAGTGTTAGGAATCTGAAATTAGAAAAAGGAGTGAGAAAGATTTTTTATAAGCCCGATTACGATACTATTAGAACCCTAGCTATCTTCAATGCTAATAATGATGTTATATTCTCTATAATCACTGAAGATGAGTGTAGAGGTTGTAAAATGACTGATGGTGATTTTAATAATTTCCAATTGGATAGCGTTGATTTCACAAGTGCAGATTTTCAGAATGCGAATTTGCAAGGTGCTAATCTTAAGTACAGCGTTTTAAACTATGTTGGATTCCTTTCGACTAAAGTAGATACAGCGGATATGTCTTATGTATTATTTGATTCGCCACGCGATTTGAGGCATTCTAGTTTTGTTTTTACAAAAGCAATCGGTATAAAAATATCTAATGCGAATTTGAATTTCACAAACTTTTTTGATTGTGATTTATCGAATAGTATAATTGAGGACTGCCAATATAACGAAGGTGATATGTTCTCTTGTAACCTTTCAAATTCTATATTAATTAATAATAATTTTACAAATTCAAAGTTTGAGTATTGTAGATTTGATTATTCGGATATTACAGGTACTTCCTTTTGTGATTCCGATTTGAAAGATGCCACGTTCTTGAAGTCTATAGGCGATGCAACAACTTTATGTGTCCCTGATTCGGCAAGAGGAACTAGAACTCAATAAGAGACAGCTATAACGGCTAAATCTACCCGTCTAGCGCCTGCTTTTAATAATATTTCGGCACAATGGTTAGCCGTTGTGCCAGTAGTTAATACATCATCTATTAGCAATAATCGTTTATTGTAGATTTTATCTTTTTCTATAACTTTGAATTTTTCTGATAGATTAAATTTACGTTCTTCTCTATTAAGTTTAGCTTGCGAATATGTGTATTTTGATCTTATTAGTGAACTTAAACATAAAGGAATGGATGTTTTATCACTGATACTTTGTCCCATTATCTCTGATTGATTGAACCCCCTTTCTCTCTTCCTAGCATGGTGTATAGGTATAGGGATTATCAAATCATACTCATTCGGATTAATCAATTTAGAAAGCATAGTACCAAATTCGATTCCAATCTGAGTTATACCCATATATTTAAATTTGTGGATAGGATTTAAAACATTATCGTTTTCATTAATCTTAAATAGTGAAATTATTTTACTAATAGCTAACTCGTCAGCATTATATTCTGAAAGTAATCTATCTCTGATTGTCAAAGGGTGAGGTGGGGGAGAAAGCTCCAACAATCTTTCGGAACTGATGTATCGATATTCTCTTACTTCTGGAAGAATCTCTCCTGAAATCAAGCATTCATCAGGATTTATCATATTGAGAAATTTATCTAATAGACCCGACATTAACGCCCTCTATTTTAAAATGTATTTCTTAGAATTTGTGATAGTAACTATACTAGTTAGCAATATTAAACCAAGGTTTTCTAATATCTTCATCCAACCAACTTTTTGTTGAGCATTCCCACCAGAGCAACCACAATTGATATCTAATCCACTTGTAAAAGCGAATATCACTCCAAAAGTAAACATAATAAGCATCAACGTAGCTAATAGTCCATTTTCATTCTGGTAAATACCGAACAATAATAAGACACCTACTATCATCTCTGCCCACGGTAATATCAAAGCCATAAGATGAGTAATAAAGTCCGGAGTCATCCCATAATTACCTATTTCATTGGCAAATTGAGATGGCTCAGCTATCTTCGCTACTCCGAAGAATATAAATAAAATACCTATAAAAGTTCTAATTACTAATATTAAAATAGGGTTGTCTATTAATTTTCTCATATCTTTTTTTACTTTGATTTGTAAGTGTTAACTTTGAGTAATTTATAAATAATAATTGAAATAATCAAATGCCAATAATAAGATCTATCTCTGGTATCAGAGCAACTTTGAATGATGGACTAAGACCCGATATATTGACTAAATACGTTGCCGCTTATTGCAATTCAATACCCAAAGGTGATATAGTAGTTGGTAGAGATGGCAGACCATCGGGTAGATGGATAGCTAATTTGGTTTGCTCTACTCTTATTGCTTGTGGTAGAAATGTCAAATACTTAGATATTTGCCCTACACCTACAGTTCAGCTACTAACTGAGAAAACGGATGCAGTTGGTGGAATATCGATTACAGCATCACACAATCCCGAAATGTGGAATGGTTTGAAATTCTTAAATAGTGAAGGAGTATTTCTTAATAATGAAGAGAATGAAAAATTCTGGATTCTTTTTGATGTAGATGACATAGATTATTCTGAAAATCCCAATGACAAATCTAAAATAGATAAAATTGATTCTGTACAATTGCACATAGATTCCATTGTGAACTCTGGTTATTTTGATATTTCAGCAATAAAAGAATATTTTCAATCAAAAAAATACAAAGTTGTTGTAGATGCTGTGAATGCCTCTGGTTCAATCTTTGTTCCAAGTTTGCTAAGAGAGCTAGGATGCGATGTAGTCGAGTTATTTACTGACAATAGTGGTGTGTTTCCTCATACTCCGGAGCCAATCACAGAGAACTTAGTTATATTATCCCAGTCTGTTATAGACAATAATGCAAATCTAGGAATAGCTGTTGATCCGGATGCTGATCGACTTGTCATAATAGATGAAAACGGTCTTCCAATAGGTGAAGAGAAGACAATTGCAATTGCAGTGAAATCAGTGTTAGAAAATCAAAATTTTAAATCTGATAATTATGAGAAAGTCATATCTGTAAATCTTAGTACAAGTGGAATGATTGAGAAAATAGCTTTACAATATAATGCAACAGTTGAAAGATCAGCAGTTGGTGAGATAAATGTAGTTGACAAAATGAAGGTTAATAAGTCAATAATTGGTGGCGAAGGAAGCGGGGGAGTGATACTTCCTCATATACACTATGGAAGAGATTCTTTAGTTGGTATTGTACTTTTATTAGATTTAGTTTCAAAAACAAAAAATAGTATTAGTGAATTATCGAACTCTCTACCAATCGTTTTTATTATAAAAGGTAAGGTAGAAGTAAGTAGAAACCCTAAATTAGTAATAGAGAAGTTAATAGAAAGGTATAGGGGTCTGAATATAAATACTGAAGACGGAATTCGAATTGTACTCAACAATGATGATTGGGTTCATATCAGAGGTTCAAATACAGAGCCAATAGTCAGAATAATAGCTGAAAGTAACACTGAATTACGAACAAGAGAGTTATTTGATGAGTTTGAAACTATTTTACAAGAATATTTATAGATTTGTTGAAAATTAATTAATTACTATGAATACGGCTTATCTTTATATAATACAATTATGTTCGTAAATAGGTTAGCTTGTGTCTTATTTAGTAAAATGAATAATTTTAGATAAAAGGTTTTGTATTCAAATATATTATTTTAATTTTACAGTTGTTATAAAAACGCTGTCAGAAAAAGTTTATTAGATAATAGACGCTACAGCGCAGAATTATTTTTAATAGTCATTAGGAATAACGTGAAAAAATCAGTTCTGGACTACGGACTAAGAGTCAGATTACCAATAACTATAATGGTAATTCTTATCTCGTACGCAATCACATTCTACGTATCTCGTTCTGAACGAGATGGTGTTGGGTACAAACCTGATCAGCCAATTAACTTCTCGCATAAACTACATGCAGGGGAAATGGCGATTGATTGTCAATATTGCCACGTTGGTGTAGAAAAATCGCGTCACGCGGTTGTTCCTCAAGCCAGTACTTGTATGAACTGTCATACTATGGCGAGAACTGACAAGCCTGAAATCAAGAAATTAACAAAATACTACGAGTCTGGTGAAGCTATTCCATGGAAGAGAGTTCACCAAGTGCCGGAATATGCTTACTTCAATCACAGTGCTCATATAAATGCAGATATCGAATGTGCTTCATGCCACGGCGATGTCGCATCTATGGATAAAGTAGAGCAAGTGCATGCTTTCAATATGGCTAATTGTTTGAGTTGCCACAGAGCTCCTCACGAAAAGATGCCATATTTAGCTGATAAAGTGAAGAAAGGTCCTGAAGATTGTAGTTCTTGTCATAGATAATTTTGGAAAAAATCATGAATACAAATAAAAGAAAATTCTTTAAGTTGTTTGGTGCTGGTGCCGTTGGCGTCACTCTTACTTCATTGGCATCGCCTAAGAATATGATTGCCAATGTTATCGCTGATAATACAAATAAAGATAACTCTAAATTAGAAGTAAAAATTCACCCACAATCTGTTAAAAGAACAAAAAAGGGTTAAGCTAAATGAATAACTCAGTGGATAAAAATAAAAATCAAATTGATTTACCAGTTGTTAAGTCCGAATCGAAGCCCTCACACTGGAGAAGCTTAGATGAGTATAACAATACTAGCACTGATAATCAATTAAAAGTAAAAGCAAATGAATTTGCTGAAGGTGCTGAGAATTTCGACATTGGGTCGAAATCAAAAGTTTCTAGAAGAAAGTTCATGGCTCTTATGTCTGCATCGTCAGCTATGGTAATGGCTTCTTGTACTGATTACCGAGATAAAGGTGAGATAGTACCTTACTCTGTTAAACCAGAAGAAGTAATACCAGGTATAGCTAATTACTATGCTTCTACTATTACCAGTGATGGGTCTGGACAAGGAATTTTAGTAAAGGCGAGAGAAGGCAGACCAATTCTTATAGAAGGTAATCCACAACATCCGATTTCTAAAGGGAAATTAGATTCTAATGGTATTGCTAGAATATTAGACATGTATGATCCTAGCCGTTTACAAAAACCTAGAAAAACTCAAGGTTCAAAGCTTGTTGATTCGGATTGGAAAGTTATCGATAAAGAGATAATTCAATCTCTTAACTCTGCTTCTAGCTCTGGAAAAGAAATTGCAATTTTTACTGGGAAAATTGTTTCTCCAACTTATGCTAAATTGATTGAAGATTTTAAAGTAAAATACCCAACGACTAAAGTATATAGTTACGAATTATTCAATGATAATAATAAGCAAATAGCTTGGAAAAAATCAACTGGTGGAATTAATTACCCTCTAATAGATTTGGATAAAGCCGCTGTTATTTTGTCAATCGATTCAGACTTCTTAGGTACTGATGGCAATGTTAATGAAAACATAAGACAATTTACTACTAACAGAGATTTTGAAAATCCTACTAGTTATAGCAGATTCTACCAAGTTGAAGGATCTTATACTTTAACTGGCTCTAATTCTGATTATAGACTTCGACTAACTCCAGAAAACTACTTAGATGTTGTTGCCTCTTTAGTTAATCACTTTGCATCTAAGCAGGGTAAACCAACTATGTCTGGTTTCAAATCACTAGAGTCATTAGCAAAAGAAAATAAATGGAAACACGAAGCTGCATCTAAATTACTTAGTGATTTGGAAAGCAATCGTGGTAAAGCAATCGTAATTGGTGGTAAACAATTACCCGTAGATTTGCATGTTGCAATCAATTACTTAAACGATTTGATTGGTGCAAGTGAGCTTTACAGAAAAAGCGAATCTAACTTTAATGCTGTAAGTTTATCGTCTGATGACGAAATAGCTACATTAGCTAATAATGTAAAATCTGGTAATGTAGGTGTATTGATTAATATTGATATTAACCCATCTTATCATCTACCATACCATTTTACAGCTGATAATTTAAAGAAAGTAAAAACAGTTGTTTCATTATCTGAATTTGAAAATGAAACTTCAAATAATAGTAATTATGTTCTTGGTATCAATCATGATATAGAATCATGGGGAGATGCTAAAATAAGAACTGGTGTTATCTCAACTCAACAACCAGTTATAGCACCTCTATATGATACTAGACAAAGAGAAGCAATTTTACTTAATTGGATGAATGGTGGAGAGAATTATTCTGAGGATATATATCACAAATATCTACAAAGTAATTGGGAAACAAACATTTACCCATCATTAAATAGAACAGTTCCTTTCAAAGAATTCTGGTTTGCTACTTTACATGACGGAGTTACTACTTTCAACGAAACATCCATTGTTTCAACAGAAGTAAACTCGAGTTCAGTATCTGGAATCAAACCTACAAACAAATCTAATTATAGTGTTATCCTTCAAGAAAATTATTTTATTAGAGATGGTAGATATGCTGGGAATGGATTCTTACAAGAATCTGCTCACCCAATAACTAAAATCACTTGGGATAATTGTGCTATGATATCGCCTGCTACAGCAAAAGAATTGAATGTAGAAATTGGTGATATGATTGAAGTTGCACTTAATGGTAAAGCAATTGATTTGCCTGTATTAATCCAACCTGGTATGGCTGAGAAAGTTATTGCTGTTGATTTGGGTTATGGCAGAACAAATAGTGGTGCAATTGGAAACGGAGTAGGATTCGATGTAACTCCATTTATGACAAGCAAAGGATTATCAAAATGGATATATACTGGCGCTAAGGTTAAACCAACGGGTAACAAATACGAACTAATAGCTACTCAAGAGCATCACGCTCTAGATGATGAGTTCTTAATAACTGAAGTTAGAAAGAATGCTGAAGGTGAAGTTACTGGTGGTGGCGAGACATTCGCACGTGCTAGAAGTATAATCCAAGAGACAACTGTTGCTAATTATATTAAAAATCCAAAAATATTAAAAGAACATGAACACGAAGTATTTAGTATCACGAAGGATTTTGAATACAACAATATGAAATGGGCAATGTCAATCGATATGAACAAATGTATCGGTTGTAACGCTTGTAGTATTGCTTGTTATGTAGAAAATAATATACCTGTAGTAGGTAAAGAAGAAGTTGGTGTTGGACGTGAAATGGGTTGGATTAGAATTGATAGATATTATGAGGGATCACCAGAAGATCCTATCATGAGTAATCAACCTATGCTTTGCCAACATTGTGATAACGCTCCTTGTGAGAATGTTTGTCCAGTAGTTGCAACTACACACAGTAAAGACGGACTAAACCAAATGGTATATAACCGTTGTGTAGGTACTCGTTATTGTGGTAATAACTGTCCTTATAAAGTAAGAAGATTTAACTTCTATGATTTTAGAGACAATTTAGCAAACGGTCATTACAAAACAGAATCAACTAAGATAATGATGAACCCAGAAGTGACTATACGTGCAAGAGGGGTTATGGAAAAATGTACATTCTGTGTACAAAGAATATCACAAGCAAGACAAAATGCAAAAGAAGATGGAAGAACATTAAAAGGATCTGATGTAACAACAGCGTGTCAAGATGCTTGTCCAGCTAACGCAATTGAATTTGGAAATGCAAATGACAAAGATTCAAGAGTGGCTATGATGAGAGAACACAATCTTGGATACCATGTGTTAGATTACTTAAATGTTAAGCCAAATGTAACATATTTAGCAAAATTACGGAATTCAGATTCATTGGGAGTGAAGAGTGAGCACCATTGATTATACAAAAAATGAAGTAAATGTCAAAGGGAATAGGTCTCTCAAAGAGATTGATGATTTAATCATCGCCCCTTTAGATAGAATACCAAATATGAAGTTTTTCATAGCTATTGGATTTACATCCACTATGCTTTTGATTGGTACAATTGGGATTGCATTATCATTTTATTATGGTACTGGTCTATGGGGTAATAATAACCCTGTAGGTTGGGCTCTGCCAATTGTTAATTTCGTATTCTGGGTTGGTATCGGTCACGCTGGTACTTTGATTTCAGCAATTTTATTCCTTCTGAGACAAAGATGGAGAAATGGTATTGCTCGATTTGCAGAAGCCATGACGATATTTGCCGTTATAACGGCCCTGATATTCCCAATTATACATACGGGACGACCTTGGATTGCTGCGGTTTATTTGCTTCCTTATCCAAATCAACATGATATATGGGTAAACTTTAACTCACCACTACTTTGGGATGTGTTTGCTGTCTCAACATACTTTACGGTATCATTAGTGTTTTGGTATGTTGGTTTGATACCAGATTTTGCTGTACTTAGAGACAGAGCAACTGGAAAAATTAAGAAAGTAATTTATTCAATATTTAGTTTAGGATGGAGATTCTCAAATAGACATTGGCAACATTATGAAATGACTTATTTGATACTTGCTGGTCTTGCAACTCCACTAGTGCTTTCTGTACATACTATTGTATCCTTTGACTTTGCTGTGTCTATCCTTCCTGGTTGGCATACAACGATCTTCCCGCCTTATTTTGTAGCGGGTGCGATTTTCTCAGGGTTTGCTATGGTACAGAACTCATTGATAGTTATTAGAAAAGTGTTTGATATGGATGATCTGATTCCGATTAAAACTCTTGAGACGATGAACAAGATTATATTACTAACTGGAACTATGGTAGGTTACGCGTACTCTATGGAGTTCTTCATAGCATGGTACTCTGGTAGTCAACCTGAATACTTTACATTTGTAAATAGAGCTTTTGGACCTTATGCTTGGGCATATTGGACTATGTTTAGTTGTAACGTATTTATACCTCAGCTTTTCTGGATTAAGAAAATTAGAACAAGTATTGTACCTATGTTCATAATTGCGATATTCGTTAACGTTGGTATGTGGTTTGAAAGATTTGTGATTGTTATTACATCACTATCAAGAGACTATTTACCTTCTAGTTGGGCGTACTACAGACCTACAATGACTGACTTTGCAATCTTAATAGGAAGTTTCGGTTTGTTCTTTACTTGTGTATTATTATTTACAAGATTTTTACCTTCAATAGCTATTGCTGAAATAAAAGCAGTATCAGAAGGGGCACAACCATCTCATCATGAAGGTGAAGACCATGAGTAAACTATATTCAATAGCAGCGTTATTTAAAACGCCAGACGAGATAATGAGTGCAGCTGCAAAAGTAGCAGATGCCGGATACGAGAAATATGATGTTAATACACCATATCCCGTACACGGGCTTGATGGAGCTATGAAATTAAAATCCTCTAAAATGGGTTACTATACAATTGTAATTGGTTTGACTTGTATGTCACTAATGCTATATTTCATGTATTGGGTGTATAATGTTGATTACCCTCAAGTAATTGGTGGTAAACCATTATTTCCATTACCTGCTTTTGTACCGATTATGTTTGAAATAACTGTTTTGACCGGTGCTGTTCTCACTGTAGCAGTCATGTTAATATTTTACTTCAAGTTTCCGAATAATGCTCATCCACTACATGATAGTAGTTATATGAAAGCAGTATCGTCAGATAAATTTGGAGTTAATATAGAGGCAGTAGATTCAAAATTTGATTTAGAAGGAGTTAAAGCTTTTTTATCTTCTATAGGAGCATATCAAATTGATGAAATCTATTTTGATGAAGAAGAAGTTAATACAAAACACAAAATATTAGATTCAAAATTTGTAATTGGAATGTTTTTAATTGCTGGATTTACATCTATAAGTGTTTATTTACACATGAATAAAGCTTTATATCTACCACCATTTGATTGGATGTTAGTACAACATAAGGTAACTGCTCAAGACCATTCTGATTTCTTTAAAAATGGAATTAGTTCTAGAGAACCAGTAAATGGTTCAGTTGCTAGAGGATTTATGCCTTATTTATATAGTGATGATCCTGATGGTGCATCAGAAAATTTGGTTAACCCTTATATAGCTGATGAAGAAAACATAGCTTTAGGAAAAAGAAAATATCTTACTTATTGCAGTCCATGTCATGGTGATTTAGCTAAAGGTGATTCTAGACTTCGAGGTCAGTTCCCTAATGGACCTACGCTTCATTCAGACAAATTATTATCGTGGACAGACGGTAGAATTTATCACGTAATAACTGAAGGACAAAACGTAATGCCTGGTTATAAAAAAACTGTAACAAGAAAAGAGAGATGGGCGATAGTGAACTATGTTAGAACATTGCAAAGAGCGTTAGACGCAACAGAGGAGGATATGCAATGAGTAATCACGAAATACAAATAAACTATACCAAAAAGGATTTACCTAAAGGTTACCTTAAGTTTGGATTACCTTTGTTGGTAATAGGCATTATTACAGCATTTTTTGCTTACCAATTAGATCCGATGAGAGCATCCTTTAATAATATTATATCGTTACTACTAATAGTAAGTGTTGGTATGGGTGCAATATTCTTGGTAGCACTAGAGCATATTGCTGGAGCTGTATGGAGCGTTCCTTTCAGAAGGATAGCTGAGCAACAAGGGTTTATCTTTTTGGCTACACCATTGTTGGCTTTGCCTATATTATTTAATATGCATGAGATATTTGAATGGGCTCATTTAGACGTCGTTATGAATGATCCAATATTATATCAAAAATCACCATATTTGAATACGGAATTCTTTTATGCACGTTCTATTGGTATTTTTCTAATCATGACTTTCTTCTTATTTGTCTATTTAAGAAATTCTATGAGTCAGGATACCACTCAAAGTCAAAAAACAACCAAAATAAATGCGTTAATTTCAGCTCCTTTCATGGCAATTTTTGCTATCAGTATTACGATGGTTGCTATAGATTATGCAATGAGTTTGGAACCACATTGGTTCTCAACTATATTTGGTGTTTACTATTTTTCTGGTACTTTTGCTACAGCAATGGCTGTTCTAACTTTAATTACATTGAACTTAAAAGAAAATGGTAACCTATTAAAAGAAATTAATAGAAATCATTACTATAGTATGGGTGGATTGATGTTTGCATTCACAGCATTTTGGATGTACATGGCTTTCTCCCAATATATGCTAATATGGTATGCTAATATCCCTGAAGAAACATTTTGGTTCTTACCAAGAATGAAAAATGGTTGGGAATATTTGTCAATTGGATTAGTTTTCATTAAATTTATTATTCCGTTTGGCTTATTATTAAATCGAAATTCTAAGATGGATCCAAGTAGATTGAAACTAGCTTCATTTTGGATAATTGGTGCACATATTTATGATATGTATTGGTTAGTAATGCCTACTTATAATAGAATGAGTGGAACTGAAGGTCCAGTTTTTGGTTGGATAGAATTAGGGTTTATTTCTCTATCAGTAGGTATAATATTAGTATTTTATTACTTAGCAGCAAATAAGAAAAATCATATCCCTATTGGTGATCCTAAGTTGAAAAGAGCTTTAGATTTTCAAATATAATTAAATTTATAGAGTAAGTAATGTCAGATAATAAAAAATATCAAACAGAAGTTGACTTCAAACAAATATTTTCTACACCATCTAGATGGATGGGGCTAGTTTATTTTGTAGTTCTAGTTGCTATAATAGTAGCAGGTAAGTATTATGTACAGCATCAAGATTATATCTCTGATAATGACACAAAGTTTATCAACTCTATAAATGTAGAAAGACACGATAATGTAGTCGAACAAAAAGGTCAACTGCAAGCGGGTATCGATGTTGCTGAATTAGGTAATAATCCTACTCCAGAATTGATTGCAAATGGTAAAGAATTATTCCAAGCCAACTGCGTATCTTGCCATGGAGAAAATGGCAAAGGCGATGGACCAGCTGGTGGTGGTCTTAATCCTCCTCCGAGAAATTTTCATGCGGAAGAAGGTTGGACAAACGGACGTAATTTTGCTGATATGTACAAAACATTAGAAGAAGGTATTGTTGCTAATGGTATGAACTCGTACAATCAATTGACTGTAAAAGAAAGATTCGGTATCATACAATACATAAGAACTTTTGCAAGTTTCCCCGATGTAAGCGAAGATGAATTATCAAATTTGGATTTAACTTACTCTTTAGCAGACGGTAGAACAACTAAAAATCAGATTTCTTTAGAAAAAGCAACAAAATTGGTTGCTAAAGATAAGACAACAAACTTTAAAATTGTAAAAACAAATTTCAATCAATCAAGTGATGTTTCAATAGTAACTAATAACACATTAGATGTTGACAGAGCATTATACTCTCTTAACGGAACAACGGATTGGAAATCTGATATGAGCAAATTTAAAAAGTTAATATTAAGTGATTTACCACAAAATGGTTTTAATACTAAAGTGGTAAGCTTAACAGACGAAGAGTGGATACAATTACACTCAAAATTGGTTGGTTTATACTCAGTTAACTAACGTATTGAAATGTTTATTAAAAGATTAGTTCTTTGTTTATTAGTACCTACACTAATGTTTGCACAGAAAGAGGCAAACGAAAAAGTAGGCGTTGAAGAAAAGCTTGGTGAATACATTCCTAAGGATGCTATATTCACAAATTCGGATGGGGTAGTGGTAAATCTATTCGATCAATTAGATGGTAAACCGGCAGTTATATCTATGGTTTATTTTAATTGTCCCGGAATATGTAGCCCCTTATTAGAAGGGTTTGCAGAAGTAATTGAATCTACAGATTTGATACCAGGTCAAGATTATAACGCTTTTTCTATTAGTTTTGACCATAATGAAGATTCTAAAATATCTTCAAAATGGAAAAAGAATTATCTAGCTGGATTACAAAGAAAGATTGATCCAAATGGCTGGAAGTTCATGACAGGAGATAGTGTTCAAATTAGAAAGTTGACAAAAGCTATTGGCTTTAATTTTTCAAAAGAAGGTGAAAAAGATTATCTTCATAGTGCAATATTAGTAGTATTATCACCAGAAGGTAAGATAACAAGATATCACAATGGAACAGAATTTTTACCTTTCAATTTTAAAATGTCAATTATAGAAGCAAGTAAAGGGTTAGCACAGCCAACGATAAATAATTTTTTAGAACTGTGCTTTAAATATGATCCGAAAGGAAAATCTTATGTATTGAATTTACTCCCAATAGTTGGGGGTACGATGATACTGACGTTACTTATATTTATTGGGTATCTAATGATTTCTTCCAAAAAAGCAAAAAATAAAATGGAGACAGTTGTAAAATGAGCATGAATACTACAACTAATAAAAATTATACGAATTTCTTTCAAATTAAGACTAAACATAAAGGTTTGCTAGCTTGGTTATTGACAACGGACCATAAGCGAATCGGTATCATGTATTTAGTTTCAATTCTTTCCTTTTTCTTATTAGGCTTAACGGCTGCCTTTATGATGAGATTAGAGATGTTAACTCCTGGGCAAACAATATCATTTATTGATGCACAGACATACAACTCATTCTTTACCTTGCATGGTATGATAATGGTATTCTTATTTATCATTCCAGGTATTCCAGCTGTATTTGGTAATTTCTTTTTACCTCTACAGATTGGAGCAGATGATGTTGCATTTCCAAGAATTAATCTCTTGTCATATTATTTATACTTAGCTGGTGCTTTTTTAGCACTATATGCAATAATATTTCAAACACATATTGACACTGGATGGACATTTTATGTCCCTTATAGTTTGAGGACCGGAACCGATGTTACTTTACCATTAATAGCTGCTTTTATACTTGGATTTTCATCGATTGTAACTGGATTGAATTTCATAACAACAATACATAGAATGCGAATAAAAGGAATGACAATGTTCCAAATGCCATTGTTTTCATGGTCACTTTATTCTACTGCTTGGATTCAAGTATTAGCAACTCCTATTATTGGTATTACAATTGTACTTGTATTATTGGAAAGAACTTATAAATTTGGAATATTTGATCCTACTATGGGTGGGGATCCGGTTTTATATCAGCATTTATTTTGGATATATTCACACCCTGCAGTTTATATAATGGCTATTCCTGCTTTTGGAGTAATCTCTGATGTAGTAGCTACATTCTCTAGAAAGTCAATCTTTGGTTACAAAGTTATGGCATACTCAACTATGTCAATTGCTTTTATAGGATATTTAGTTTGGGCTCACCACATGTTTACAAGTGGTATGAGTGATACTGCTAGAACTGTATTCTCGTTTTTAACATTCTTTGTTGCTATACCTACTGGTGTAAAAGTATTTAATTGGGTTGCAACATTATGGAGAGGAACTATTGTAATGTCTTCACCAATGTTAATGGCACTAAGTGCAATCTTCTTATTCTCAATAGGTGGTTTGACTGGATTACATTTAGGCTCAATTTCAACTGATGTTCACTTACACGATACTTACTTTGTTATAGCTCACTTTCACTATGTGATCATTGGAGGTATTCTCTCAATGTTTATAGCTGCTATGCATTTTTGGTTCCCTAAAATGTTTGGAAGAATGCACAATGAAAAAGTGGCTAAAGTTGGTGTAGTTATGTATTTCATAGGAGCTAATGTACTGTATTTCCCAATGTTTATTATGGGATATATGGGAATGCCTAGAAGATATTTTGATTATTTACCTGAATTTCAAATTTATCATGTAGTATCAACAGTTGGTTCTTGGATATTAATAACTGCTATCTTACTTATGTTTACTAATTTATTAATTGCAATATTTAAAGGTAAACCAGCCGGTTCAAATCCGTGGGGTGCTAAGACTTTAGAATGGACTATGCCATCACCACCACCACTATTGAACTTTATAGATACACCTGTACCAAGTAAAGATCCGTATGATTACAGTGATCATGATGAAAGAATATTCAGAGACTTAAAGAATAAAGAAAACATTATTAATCAGGAGAATAGCTAAATTGAGTACTACATCTGTTGATGCTCACGGGCATTCAAATAATCATGCCGGACACGGTTATGGTGACAACAATCAATTATACGTCCATTTCCATAGAGATGATTACGGTTCCAAATTTGGAATGTGGTTATTCCTCTTTACAGAAGTGCTACTATTTGGTGGGTTATTTATCTTGTATTATGGATATAGAATTGCTTATCCTCATGACTATCATAATGCGGCAATGGAGCTTAATATTGTTATGGGAGCTGTTAATACACTTGTATTATTGACAAGTTCATTAACTATGGTACTCTCTATTGTTGCTCTTCGTAGAGAAAGTATTAAAACATCATTGTTTTATTTAGTCATTACTTTTGGTTTTGGAGCTACTTTCTGTGTGAATAAATACTTTGAATGGTCTGCAAAGATACACCATGGTATTTTTCCAGGTTCTATGGAGCTAAAAGAAACAAGACCAGCTGGTGAAGTTGTATTCTTTGGATTATATTATTTGATGACAGGTTTACATACTTTCCACGTTATAGTTGGTATGGTAATTATGGTGTTTTGTTTTATATTTATAAAAACTGGAACAATTAATCCAAAAAAATATATAGTTTTGGAAAACGCGGGATTATATTGGCACTTAGTCGATTTGATTTGGATTTTCTTATTTCCATTGTTCTATCTATTACATTAAAAGGTTAAAAAATGAGCGGACATAACGAAAATACAAGCGTTGATAAACATGAACACGTTCCAAGTTACGGGAAAAACGTAATGATATGGCTTGCTCTAGTAGCACTTACTGCTTTGACAGTCACTGTAGCAAGTGTTAATTTAGGGAATTATACGTTTTTTGTTGCAATGCTTATAGCATCAATTAAGGCGATGCTTGTAATTAATATATTTATGCATATAAAATATGACGATATACTTATGAAAAGTATATTAATAGCCTGCGGGTTAGTTTTTGCCGTCATAATTATAATGTATTCATTTGATTTATTCAATACATATACTGGATAGAAAATGTTTGAACAAACTTCTAGATACTCAGGTACAGTTGATAGTGCTATGCTCTATATAACTGTAATATCGGTACTTATGCTACTACTTGTTACAGTAGCAATGATTTATTTTGTAATTAGATATCGGGCAAGTAAAAACCCTATACCAACTCCATATCATGGTAATACGGCTATAGAAGTTACTTGGATTGTAATACCTACTATTTTAGTAATGTCTATGTTCTATTATGGATATAAAGACTTTGCAGATTTGAGAAATACAAAAGAATTTGATGAAGAAATCTCTGTTACTGCAAAGATGTGGGATTGGGATTTTAAATACGAGAATGGTACAGTGACCGATACACTTTACGTACCTGTCGGTAAGACCCTTAAGTTTAATATTACATCAATAGACGTATTACACAGTTTCTACATCCCAGCATTCAGAATAAAGCAAGATGCCGTCCCAGGAAGAAATGAGTTTGTAGTTATTACTCCTGAAAAGACTGGTGTCTATGATATCGCTTGTGCCGAATATTGTGGTGTAAATCACTGGAATATGTACAAGAAATTTGTTGTTATGGAACAAGACGATTATTACGCTTGGATTGAATCTCAGGGTAGTAACAATAAAGAAGAAGTTAACACTACTGAAGAAAAATCTACTGAATCTGAATCTAATGAGATGTCAGAGAATAGTAATAAATAATTTGATTCCATCCGAATAAGATAGGGATTAGAATGAATAGTTCTGTGAAAATAGAAGATACAAGTATAATCAAAGATTTATTTGATTTAGGTAAATATAGAATTTCATTCTCTGTTGCTATTACGGCATTAGTTGGTTATCTACTATATGAAGTTAAATTCGATCTCAATTTAGCTCTTACTTTCTTTGGGACTATGTTAATGTCTATGGGGTCTGCCTCATTTAATCATTGGCAAGAACGAAAAATAGACCCAATGATGGAAAGAACTAAAAGAAGACCTATGGCTTCTGGTAGATTGGATTCTAGTAAAGGGTTTGCGATTTCTAGTATATTATCTTTGCTGGGTATGCTGTTGCTATTAGGAACTGGTGAAATTGGTGCCATGTTAGTTGGATTAGTAACTTTACTAATATATAACTTAGTATATACACCAATGAAAAGAGTTTCGAACTTAGCGGTATTACCTGGAGCTATTGTAGGTGGATTACCACCACTTATAGGTTGGATAGCAGCTGGGGGAGCTTATGATGCTACTTCAATTTGGGCTTTAGCATTCTTTCTTTTCTTATGGCAAATGCCACATTTTTGGCTATTGTTACTACTGTTTGATGAACAGTATGAGAAAGCTGGCTTTGTGATGCTTAATAGGTTATTAAACAATGCACAGATTGGAAGAGTTACTTTTGTTTGGATAGTTTCTTTAGCGTCAATAGCTCTTATTATACCCTTTTATGGTGTAATAGATAATAGATTTACTCAAATACTTTTTTTTATAGCAGAATTGACATTAGTTTATAATGCTAGGTATCTTCTTGAAAGAGAATTGGAAAGAAAACGAATCAGAAAGACTTTTATGTTTATCAACATATATGTGCTATTGATTCTAATTTTAATAATAATTGATAAAATAATTTAGAAAAAGGCAAAGTAATGGACTTATTTAATGACTTGGTTATTCCTGTTGGTTCTAGTCATTTGACGTTAATCAGATTGATGCTCTATATATCAGCATCTTTCCTTTTCGCCTATACAGGTTTGTTGTTTGGATCTGTATTACTTTCTTCAAAAGCTGCTAGAAAAGCAAAGAAGGATAATGATTTCAGATATCAAAAATTAGCGCAAGATTTAATCAAAGTAGGTACTGGAATTACTGGTATGTGGTTTGGCCTTGGTATTGTACCTTTCCTAAGTTTTATATTAGGTTACCCACAGCTACTTTCAGGTACTGAAGGAGATATACTAGGATATATGATAGTAGGGCTTCTTGTCTTTTCAATGGCTATAGCATCTTTATATGTTTATAAGAATTCGTTAAATTTTAAATCATTATTTTATTCATTTAAAACTAATGTCCGCTCTAAAAGTGAGTCTATAGTAGATGAATACAATACTTTGGATGAAGATGTAGAAAATACAGGTGCATTTACAGGTATATGGGGTATAATACTTTTAATTGTAGCTACTTGGTTTTTAGCTGGTGCTACTACTTATGCTTATGATCATTCTTTGTGGGGACAATCAATATTTAGTATGTTGTTTGGTCTTAATACGATTTTCAAAACTTTACTTATATTAACTATGGGTACTGCTTTTGCTTCTGCTGTTTATTTGTTCTATTCATTCTCATGGCAAGGTGGTTATAAATTTGCAACTGAAGAAGAAAGAGAATTATCAAAAAATTTCGTAAGAAAAAAGGGTCTTTACTCAGCATTATTAATTCCTTTAATTTATGCTTTCCAAATAGTAACTATTCCTAATAATGCCCTTTCTGGAATGATGTTTGTATTTGGTTTGATTTCACTTTTATTCGTTGTGTTCTTTGCACAATCTATATATTTGACAAAATCAGAAGATCATACTTCGGGTGTGAAATATGGGTTTATGTTTATTATGATATCATTTGCTATGTTTGCGGCTCAAGATCAAGAGGCATTCCACACAAGTGTAGCTGGTAATCTAAATAGAATTTCAGAAATACACGCTAAGTCAGATGAAGCAAGACAAGCTAGTTATGCTAAATCAGAAGTTGAGCCAGTAGTTGATGCACAAGCTATATTCGATACAAGATGTATTGCTTGTCATAAATTTGATGCTAAGGGTGTTGGGCCAGCATATAATGATGTTGTACCTAAATATGATGGCAAAGAAGGAGATTTAGTTAAGTTTATATTAAGTCCATCGCCTCAGAATCCTGCTGAATTCCCTGGTGGTATGCCAGCTCAAGGTTTAACTCCTGCTGAAGGAAAAGCAATGGCAAAATGGCTAATTGGAAAAGTATTAGGTGGAGACGAGAAAGAAGCTGAACCTGTTGCTGAAGAAGCTACTGCTGCTCAAAAATAAAATTTTAAATCTAAAAGAAAATAAAAAATGCCACTCGATAGAGTGGCATTTTTGTTTTAATATTGTTGAATTTCAATTGTTATATTATAATTAACTCTTGCTGAATATCACCAGCAACATCTACGTTACCGCTATTGTCAATTATAACATCAATCTCGGTTCTAAACCCTAGTTTCTCTTCAGGTATATATATACCTGGCTCTAATGAGAAGATAGTGCCTTTTATAAGTAATCTATCGTCTTTAGTCTCTAGATTGTCTATATGGGCACCATTGCCATGGCAATCTGTTGCTATATTATGACCAGTACGATGCCAGAAGTATTTTCCATATCCAGCATTTATAATTACATTACGAACTGCATCATCTACTTCAGCACCTGATATATCCTTATTTGTAGAATATCTTTCCTTTACTAATTGATATCCTGCATCTCTAGCATCAGCTACAATTCTGAATAACTTTTTTACTCTTTCAGGGACTTCATTCCCGACAAATCCCATCCAAGTAACATCATAATAGATGCTTCCTTCTTTCTCAAATCGTGCGAATAAGTCAATCAATACCAAATCCCCTTCTTGAATTTTATAACTATTCTCAGGAGTAGGTTCGAAGTGGGGGTCACCAGCATGTTCATTTATTCCAACTATTGGCCCATGATCCCAGAATATCCCTTTATCTCTGAATTGTTGGTGCATATACTGTTGTACTTCATACTCAGTAGCTGGATTGTCTTTGTCAATCCTTTTTCTTATGTATTTAAAAGCATTATCTTTTATTTCAAGCATTACTTCGCCACACTTTCTGTGGTCTTCTATTTCTTCATTGGTTAAGTGGGATTCGAATAAACTTACCAAGTTGCCACTACTAACAACCTCTACTCCAAACCCTCTTATTAGTTCTATAGTACCCGCATCGACTATTGAAACATAAGGTATGTCATTATTAGGCGAATACTGCATAGCAATGTTCTTAGCACCTTTCAATATGTCTTTTAACTTTGAGGAAAGCTCTTGCCAAGGAAGATATAACTCTTTATCTCCTGGTAAGTGTTTTAAGTAATTTGGTTCTATTTTGTGATTGAGTTTTACAGGTGTCCCATTTGCTGGGATATAGTAAAACCATCTTCTTGTTGCCATGTGACCAGAGGGTAATTCCAAAATCCTTGCAGCTATGTGATCTCTTCCATGAAAATCATAGAATAACCATCCATCGACTCCCATTTTTCTTAACTCTTCTTGTATCTTTTCAATTTGCATTATTTATCCAGCTTAAATTTTTAAATTAGTAAAAATTAAATATAAAATTTATTATTATGATTTCCATACAATTGCCTATAATTTTCCAAAATAAATATGAAAAACTAAAACCTTTTATTAGGCAAAGGTTAGATGATTTCAAAAACGTACAAGAGTCCAAATACTTTTATGAACTTTGTTTTTGTATTTGTACACCTCAAAGTAGAGCTAGTTCAGCTATGGCTGTACAATTAGAATTAGAAAAACTTGACTTTCTCAATAAAGAATTCGATCCAACACCTATTCTTAGAGATAAGAATAATTATATCCGATTCCATAATCAAAAATCAAAAAGATTACTTTTGATTAAAGAGCAGTGGGAAGGAATTAAAGCCATTTTAGATTCGGAATTGTCTGGTGAAGAGAAAAGAGAGTGGATAAACGAAAATGTGAATGGCATTGGTAGAAAGGAATCGGCACATTACCTCAGGAACATAGGTTATAGGAACCTAGCCATACTCGATAGACACATTCTTAAGCATTTAGTAACGTCTGGTGTATTTGAAGAAGTACCTAACATTTCTACTAAATCAAGATATGATGCCGTTTCTACAAAGTTTATGGAATTCTCAAATGAATTGAATATCCCAATGGATGAATTAGATTTACTCTTTTGGGCAGAAGAAGCAGGGGAGATATTAAAATGAAAACACTAATTATAAAATTCCAATTTGATGGGACTGATTTCGTAGGGTGGCAAATGCAACCTGGGCAACGTTCACTACAAGGTGAGCTAACAAAAGCATTCGAACTAAAAACGGGGAATAAATATAAAATAATAGTAGCTGGAAGAACAGACACTGGTGTTCATGGTATTAGTCAGATAGCAACTATCAAAATAGATGATTTTCGAATTCCCGAGGAGAAAATAGTTTCGGCAATAAATACGGTTCTACCTAATGATGTACAACTAATTGATGCCCAAATAATAGATGAGAACTATAATGCTCGTTTTGACGCCATATCAAGGGAATATAGTTACTATATTACAAATGACTACTCTGTTTTCAAAAGGCGTTACTTTGCGAATTACAAAGAGAAACTAGATATTAACTTGATGAATGATGCTGCTCAATCTATTATTGGAGAATATGACTTCACTACCTATTCCAAAGTAAATAATGATCTGAATCATTATAGGTGTATATTGGAAAGATGCCAATGGATACGAATCAATGAAACGGATATAAAACTGAACATTAAGTCTAATAGGTTCGTATATTCAATGGTTAGAAGTTTGGTGGGGACAATGGTAGATATAGGCTCAGGAAAGCTGGAAGTAGATTATTTAAAGGACTCATTGTTTGCAAAAGACAGGAGTTTATGTTCGACAATTGCCCCTGCGAATGGTCTTTTTTTTGAAAAAGCTTACTTCAATTCAATTTATAATATACTAAAATAGTATAAAATTAATAAAGAAACGAAGGATTTCATAATACAAAGTGTCTAATCTTTAGAAGAATTCAATAAATTGTTAAAATTGTGTTAATTTTGTTATTATGATAAGAAAATACTCAGTCATATTATTATTTATAGCACCGCTATTCATTTTAGCTCCTTTCGAAGTTAATTACTTGATTGAGGCAAATTCGCTCGTTTACTCAGCTAAAGAATGGCGATTGACTCGTGATAATAATGGTGAATTGAGTTCTATGATTATAGACAATGATCGCAACTTCTCAACTGCAAAGACGGATTATATATTCGACAGGGGAGATGTAGCTAAGATTAATTTCTATAATCACAATAAGACAATTAATGAAGATGATACTATTGCGGTGATTAATTCGGATGTAATTAATGAACAAATAATTACACTCCAATCCGAATTAGCAGTTGCAAAAGCGGAATACCAAGATAAAATTACTGGTCAGAAGTCATCTATTATTAGAGAGTTTGACGACAAACTGAAAATAGCAAAAAGCAATGTTGAGTTTACTGCCATACAACTCCAGCGAGCTGAAAAAATGGTTAAAGAAGATCTCATTCCTCAGTTAGAATATGAGCAATTCAGAAATGCAAATAACCTAGCAAAAATCAATTTACAGCTAGCCGAGAAAAGCTTAGAAACAGTATCCACTGGTGAGAAAATTGAAATATTGGAAGTAATACAATCGCAGATAAAGACACTCAAGGAGCGATTAGCCAATCTAGAACAGAAGAAAGATAAGTACGTAATAAAAGCCCCTTTCAGCGGTTTAATAAGTTATTACCAAGATAGCATAGACTTAATAAAAATCAAAAACCCGTCAGATTTCTTAGTAAAAATCCCTGTAAAAGTATATGAAATTGGATATGTTGACCTAGATGACAAAGTTGAGCTTTCTATTGACAAAACTGATAATATATATAATGCAATTATCACTAATATAGAAGATGAGATTCGAATAAGAGGACGAAATCAATTCTTTCTAGTAACAGCTAGAGTTACGAATCCAGATAAATTCATCAGGCCAGGTATGATTTGTAAAGCATCTATTTACTCAGAAAAAATACCACTTTATACTTTTGCCAAAAGAAAACTGGGATTTTAGAAAGTGAGATATGAGTACAAATTCTATGTTCACAAACATAAGATACCACTTCTTCGTAATATAATTTTGACGAAACTCAAATTAGATGACAATATTAATCCCGAACTTAAGTACTATACTGTAAGAAGTATATATCTTGACTCTATGGATTTAAAGCATTACTATGAGAAAGTGGCTGGTTTAAAACATAGAAAGAAAGTGAGATTGCGAGGATATGATTTCGATCCTAATTCTATAGTCTTCTTTGAAGTGAAAAGAAAGTTCGAAGAACCTGGGATGAAAAATAGATTCTCTACAAATTATTACGATGCACTTCGAATGATAAATGAAAGAACTATAACTACAGATAACGAAGATTTGAATAAATTCTTCTTTCAAGTAATGTCTTACAATTTGCGACCAATAGTGAATGTGATATATGATAGAGAACCTTATACTGAAATACATCCTACTCAAAATAATCTAAGAATAACTTTCGATAAGAACCTCAGAAGTGTAGCGTATCCTAAAATAGATAGTCTGTTTATTGACGATGATATAAAGCCAGCTATGTTAGATTATTTTATTTTAGAAATAAAATTTGATAATTTTCTTCCAAGTTGGGTACGGAATATGTCAGAATCATTATCTTTGAAAAGAGAATCGGCTTCCAAGTATGTAATTTGTATAGATAGCCACAAATCAATAGTAAAACAATCACGATTTGCTTATTTTCGTGCGGAACAGATTTAATTATGAATGAATTTCAATACATAGAACTTTTTCCCGTAACAGCACTCGAGATTATATACTCATTGAGTATATCGTTCATTTGTGGTGTACTTATATCTATCGTTTATCGAGTTACTTACAAAGGGCCAAACTATTCTCGAACATTTGTAAGTTCTCTGATAGTACTTACTATTATTACTTCACTTGTGTTATTAGTGATTGGTAATAACTTAGCTACGGCATTCGGGTTAGTAGGGGCAATGTCTATTATTCGATTCCGAACCGCCGTCCGTGATGTGCAAGATATAGTATTTATCTTCTTCTCGCTCAGTATCGGAATGGCTTCGGGTGTAGGACTCTATTTAGTTGCCGTTATTGGGACTATCTTTATATGTTTAGTTTTACTACTCCTTTCTAATACAAACGTTTTCCAAACAGCTGATGTGAACTACCTAATACATATCACGTACAAGCCAAACGAAATCAATGACGAAGTTAAAAAGCTTTTGAAATCAAGCACTAGCTCCCTCAAAGTGGTTAACGTCCGTGCACTCGATGAACGAGATTTCATAGAAGTTTACTACAACATGAAGCTCAAAAAGGGAGTCGAAAAAGAGCTTCTCATCCGCAAGCTAAAGAACTACGATGATGTTCGTGATATTAACATTTACTTTGATGATGATGATACGAACGCACCAGCCGCATATTAACCATCTATAAAACAGTTTCATCGCGAGGATGAAAGAACGTGCTTGCCAAGCCAAAGGCATGAGCGATCTCTTTTATCCATTGCTGTTTATATTTAAATTATCTCAAAATATAGAGAAGTATTGCTTGTGGTGAGCGAAGTCTAAGTGCATACCTCTTTGCGATACCATCCTAATATAAAATCGTCACACAGATTGGAACTAAGTGTCCGAAGAGTCCAGGTTTAATAGTCCCAAATGTTTTATTCAGAACACAATTGTAAGATATACATGATGAAATGGACTAAGATGTGACAACAAGGACTAGAAGTTTGTGGCTGTGTAGTATCTTTGGGATAACTATTAAAAGACTGCCCATGCCTTTGGCTTGGCAAGCACGTCTCTTCGCTTCTCGCAGTAACACGATTATAAGGAGGTTTCAGCTCTAGTTATTTAATTAGCTTCTAGAAAGTATTCCCTAAAAAGAGTAAGGATAACACAAAAAAAAGGCTGTCTTATAATTAAGACAGCCTTATTAATTCTATACTAAAAATACTAAAAGATTATTCTTCTTCAGAACTTTCTTCTTTAGTAACTTCATTAGCTTCTACTACTTCTTCAGTAGTTTCTTCAGCTTTAGTTTCCTCAGTAGCTTCTTCTTTCTTTTTAGTAGCTTTAGCTTTCTTAGGTTTTTCTTCTTTAGCAACTTCAACAACTTCAACTACTTCTTCAGTAGTTTCTTCAGTTTTAGTTTCCTCAGCAGCTTCTTCCTTCGGAGCTTCTTCTTTCTTTTTAGTAGCTTTTGCTTTCTTAGTTTTTTCTTCTTTAGCAACTTCAGCTGCTTCTACTACTTCTTCAGTAGTTTCTTCAGCTTTTGTTTCCTCAGTAGTTTCTTCTTTTTCTTTCTTAGGAGCAACAGTATTACTGTTTAGTACACTAGTTTCTCTTAAGAAATCTTCGATTTCTTCAGGAGTTGCTTGTTGTACTGACTCTAAAGTATATTTCTCAGCGTTAGGTACTTGATGCTTCTTGTTATAAGTTTCAATATCTTCAGCTGATCTATGTCTTAGAGCTTCTACTACAGACAATACAATTTTCTTAGATTCTTTATCAAATTCAACTACTCTTAGAGGTAATGTATCACCTGGTTTGAAGTAGTCACTGATATTCTTAACAGGTGCGAATGAAAGTTGAGATACTGGTACGAAACCGTCAACGCCATCAGGCAATTCAACGATAACACCTTTCTCAATGATTCTTTCGATTTTAGCTTCTGTTTCAGAATCAACACCATAAGAATTCTCGAAAGTATCCCAAGGGTTGTCTAATACTTGTTTGTGTCCTAAAGCTATTCTTCTTTGATCTGAATCTATGCTAAGAACTACAACATCTAATCTGTCGTTTTTCTTAACAAATTCACCAGGGTGGCGGATTTTCTTAGTCCATGATAAATCACTTATGTGAACTAATCCATCTACACCTGGCTCCAATTCTACGAATACACCAAAATTAGTTAGATTTCTAACAATACCTTCGTGCTTAGAATCTACAGGGTATTTCTTCATCAAATCTTCCCATGGATCTGGCTCTAATTGTTTCATACCCAAAGCTAATTTCTTATCATCTTTGTCTATGTTTAGAACTACAGCTTCCACGTCTTGACCCATAGATACCATTTGTGAAGGATGTTTGATGTGCTGAGTCCAGCTCATTTCACTAATGTGAATCAAACCTTCGATACCTTTTTCTATTTCGATGAAAGCTCCGTAATCTGTCAAGCTAACTACTTTACCAGTTACTTTAGTGCCTTCTTCATATTTAGCACCGATACTTTCCCAAGGATGCTCAGTAAGCTGTTTCATTCCTAATGAAATTCTCTTTCTTTCTTGATCGTAATCTAAGATTACAACTTTAACAGTTTCGTCCAAATCAACTACTTCCGAAGGATGTGAAACACGTCCCCAAGATAAATCAGTTATGTGAACTAGACCATCAACTCCACCCAAATCAACGAATACACCGAAATCAGAGATAGCTTTTACAGTACCTTCTAAAACTAATCCTTTTTCAAGATTAGACATGATTTCGTCACGTTGCTCAGCTAATTGCTCTTCTAGCAATACTTTGTGAGATACGACTACGTTTTCGTTCGGATGATTAACTTTAACTACTTTAACTTCGATATCATTTCCAACCCATGCATCGAAATCTCTCACTGGTCTAACGTCTATTTGTGAGCCAGGCAAGAAAGCTTCGATACCCATCAAATCTACTACCATACCACCTTTGATTCTACGTAGTATGTTAACTGTAGTAACTTTACTATTTTCGAACATATCCATAATATCATCCCAGATTTTCATGAAATCTGCACGTCTTCTAGACAATATCATGTGTCCGCTTGAATCTTCAATATTCTCAATGAATACATCAAGTTTTTGACCAACTTCGTAGTTCTCAGAACCGATTAGTTCTGCTCTTGGAATTATACCAATTGACTTGAATCCAATATCAACATGAACTTCGTCTTTTGTAATATTTACAATTTTACCTTCAACAAGTTCATCTTCTTTGATTTCGATTACTGAGCCGATAGCCATTTGGGCATAAGCATCATCATCTAAATTCAAGAAACTATCAAATCCTTTTTCCATAAGTTCAGTAACAGTAGGTTTGCTACTTTGCTTTGGTGCAGAAGCAACTGTAACTTTTACAGTGTTTACTTCTTCTTCGTTTTTTTGTGATTCGTTCACAGCATTATCTGCCATTTAGCTCTCCAAAAAAAATTAATTTAGTTTAACAATATGGATGTCAATAGTTTAAATAATATTGCATCCTTTAAATCTTTGCTTTAGCAAAGGACACAAAATTACGAAAAAATTATATAATTACAAATATTATAAGTGTTTAGTTAGTTTTCCATTGGAAACAGTAGCCATAACTTTTGTATTTTTAATCTTTTTTGATTGGCTTAAGTCATTGTCTATGATAGTTATATCAGCTCTTTTGCCGATTTCTAATGAACCAGAATTAGAATTTCTAGTTGCTAGGTGAGGGGTGTAACAATATGATTCTAAAGCATCTTCGAGTGAAAGTGTTTCTTCATTCTGCCATGATATTTCTTCATTTTTGGCTATTCGATTAACAAAAGCATCGATTCCAAAAAATGGATTATGAGATTCGATAGGGAAGTCAGATCCTGCAATTAATAAAGTACCATAGCTTAGTAATGTTTTCCAAGGGTATGCAAACTTGTAATTCTCTCCTAATCTTTTGATTGCCATGATCTTATCTGAAGTACAATGGATTGGTTGCACTGATGCGAAAACATTTAGTTCCGAGAATCTATTTATATCATTTGGATGGACTAATTGTGAATGTTCAATTCTTAATCTATTTTCATAGCCTTTGCTTCTAAGTCTTTCAAATACATCGAGTACATTTCTATTGGCTTTATCGCCAATAGCATGAACGGCTATATCCCAACCAATATCACAACCTTCTGATGCTCTATCATAAAGTTCATCTTTACTTATCAACTCTAATCCATAAGTGTCAGCATCATTATACTTATCTATCATCAAAGCGCCTCGGCTACCTAGTGCTCCATCTGCATAGAACTTCAATCCAACTATATGTAGATTTTTTCCAGAGAATGGACTTGGTTGTATTAGCTTATACTCTCCATCGAATCCTCTGATATATTGCGCAAGTCTAATAGGTAAAAGGTTATCATTGTCTAGCTCTTTGTAAGCTTGTAAGTGATTTAAGTGGACATCCATATCATGAACTTCTGTAATTCCATTTCTTAAACATTCAAAGCATGCGTCAAGTATGTACTTTTTTATTAATTCATTACTAGCTTTGGGGATATTATCTCGAACTAGTTCTATTGCATTGTCAATTAGTAACCCTGTAGGGTTGCCTTCAGTATCCTTTTGAATACTTCCACCATTGGGATTAGCTGTGTATTTATTAATTTCTGATAATTCTAATGCTTTAGAATTAACCCATGCTGCGTGCCCATCCACTCGAACTAGGAATATAGGTGCTTCTGAACTAATTGCATCTAAGTCTAATCTATGCAAGTCGTTATTATCCCAGTTCTCTTCATTCCAGCCTCTTCCAGTTATCCAACCATCTTTTACATCAATCTCTTTTACTAGTTGTATCAACTCATCCTTAGATTTTGCTTTCTCAAGTCTTATAGTATTGAGATTTTCACCTAATCCAATTATATGTACATGAGCATCTACTATTCCGGGAATTGCATAAGCACTCTCAAATCTATTAGATGCTCCATCAATTATTATTTCAGTAACATCCGATTGATTAATGAAATCAATTAATCCGTTCTTAATGCTAATAGTTAACTTACTTGGTTTCATGCTTTTCAAACTCTTTATACCAATCAATATTATGCGATAAAAATGCATCTTCCATGTGAGTAGCGAGTGCTGGAACAGCTTGAACTAACACCCTTTTCTTTCCGAAAAGTACTTGTGATATTGTGAAATAGACAAGTTTCAAGTATATTTTGAAGAAAGGTTTATTAGTAAACATAAATTTTATTATCAAAGCAATGTTAAAGGCATTCAGTTTAGTTAACGATAGCCAAAGCGAAGCATCATAATTTCTAATTGTATATGTATCAAATATATGCTTAGTTTCTCGGAGTATCTTTTTTGTAGTCATAAATGTCATAGTAGTACTTGACATTATTCCCCATTTACGACCAGCTATTTCTAAGTACTCTTTTTTATAATTATGAAAATCAGTGTTGTAAGTATCAGGATGATCGTAAGGCGTTAGAAAATCTACTCTTGGGTCTTTAACAGCTTTTATTAGTTCGGTAAAAGCATTTTCTAGGTAGTAATAATCATCTTCCGCAAAATAAATGACTTCACTTTTATCTTGATTGAGCAGTAAATCCATCTGTAAGCTAAATGTTTGTGCATTGCCAACACCATCTTTATCTATAAACTCGTAGTCTATTCCTATCAGGGTCTTCTCAAAGAGTTCTTTGTACTCAGGTGGGCATCCATCTAGTATTATATAGATATAAGCTTTTACATTCTTCACGGCATTGTAGAAAGACTCAAGGCAAACTCTAGAAAGTTCATACTTATTGTCAGCGTGTACAGCAGGTACTTTTGACACTTTTGGATATATCCTGTAAGCTATCGCTAAATCATATTTAGTTTCCATTTAAAACCGATTTTATTGCTTTTATATATTTTTTATTATTTTCAGTACGAGCAGTATCTTTTGTTGTTCTACTCAAAACGAGTAGTAGCTTAAAGAAAATTAATTGCAGGTTGAAATAAATCTTTTTATTGAATGAGTTATGATGTATATCTATGAATGTAGATTCTGATTCTATTATCATATTTATACTTTTTTCATTCATACCTCTATTTTCTTGTGAGCCACCTCGATGATGTACCACTTGATATTCAGTTACTAATATGGATTCAATATTTTGTTTCTTTGCTCGAAAGCAGAAATCAGCTTCTTCAGAGTAAAAGAAAAATCTCTCATCAAATCCATTTAACTTATTAAAAATTAGTCTTGTAGTACATAATACAGCACCATCCAAATATTCAACTTTTATATCTTTTCTTATTCCATTCTCAAATGATTTTTTTCTTAATTTAAGTTTAAATTTAATAATACCAAGTAAGTCAAATATCCCACGTTTGATATTTGGTAAATAACCGTAAGAACGCTGATAAGTCCCATCATTATATAATTGTTGTGGCCCTACTATTGCTTTATTATCATAAGATTTTAACTTATCGACTAAGCCATATATACTATTCTTCTTATAAACTATATCCGCATTAGAAAGTATTAGATAATAACCATTTGATGCATTTACACCTATATTAATAGCCGCCGCGTATCCTTTATTCTCATTATTTTCTATTATCTTCACTTCTGGATACAAATTAGAAATATACTTAACTGTATCATCACTCGAATTATTATCAACTATTATAATCTCAGGAATTGCTTCGTAGCATGTAAGTATGATAGATTTTATACAATCCTCTACATATTGCTTACAATTATACGATATGATAATTACTGAGATTCTCTCGTTCATTTAATTCCAAAATTTGATATATTGACGAAATGAAAAATAACAAAAATTTAATATTTAGTTTTCTCAAAACTGTTGAGTTAAAGATATAACTTTATTAAATAAACGAAATATGATTTATTAAAAAAAGTAGCGTGCAAAAAACGTGTAAAAAAAACACTTTTTAGGTGTTATTTTTGTTGAATCTAATTACTTCTTCAATATCTTCAGCACTCATCTTATTTATATAGTGTTTTGTCTGTGTTTGAAGAGAGTGTCCTATTAATGAACGAACAATATTAGTATTTAATCTGTTGTCGTTCATCATTTCATTTTCTACTAATTTTCTAACAGCATGGAATTTTACTTCTTCCACATTCTTAATTTTTAACATTTCTCTGTAGTTCTTTATATAGGTGCTTAACGAAGTTGAGTTTTCAATACCTAATAGATACTCACTTTCTTTAATATGGTTATTATTGAAAGGTATAACTTCATTAAATAAAAATTCTTTTAAACCTGGTTTAATTGAGAACGGAAAATCTCGCCACATATCGTTTTTACCATGAATTGATAGTTTGTTATTTAATATATGGTACTCTTTGATTTTACATACTTCACCTCTTCTCATTCCAGTAAATCCTACAATCATTAAAGCATAATATAGTTTCATAGCAGAAGTTTTGCTTTCTAATTTTGTTGCAACATCGATATATGATTTAAGAGATTCCAGATAGTCATTTAATTGAGCTCTCGTGCAAATTGTAAATTTAAATTTAATACCTTTTATTCTCATCCAACTTTTTATAGGGTTTGAATCTATTATTTCTGCTTCAACTGCAAAGTTAAAAATAGTTCTTATTTGGGTTAGAGCATTATTTATAGTTGAATCGGCATAAATCTTCTTTAAATATGTCACCCTGCTGCTAAAATAGCTAGTGATTCCAACGGTATTTGTTAAGTCTAGATCATTATTATCTAAGAACATTCTTACGCAATTAACTACACTTTGTTTGGTTGATAGTTTCAAATGCTGAAATTTAACTTCTTTATACAAAATGAATAAATCTGAAAAAGTATCAGTCTTACTACTGTTGAAACCATTGTTTCTTTGGTAATATTCACGAATTCGATTATCTAATACTTGTATTGCAAAATCTTTGTTGATTTTATTCCAAGGGAGATTCTTGATAGATTTACGATTACCAAATACATAAGTATGTATATATCCATCACGCTCAAAGCAATACGCACCCTTCTTGTGATCGGGATGATCCCAACGCTTACCTTTTCTCTTCCTTGTCTTTCCCATTCTAAATATTTGTATTTCTAAGTAAGTGGTTTTGTGAATTTATATGAATCTTAATCTACATAGTAGTTAACAGTAACTATAATAATACATTTGTAAGGAAAATAGATAGTCTTACAATTGAATTAAAAAATGAATATAATTCATATATATTCAACTATATTTAGTCTCTATCTGCAATATGAAAATATTTCAAACACTAATCAACTACTCTTGTTAACGTGTGTATAGTCTTTTATTACCTTTTTTACGATACCGAATAATATGAAATCATCTAAGTCACCAGTTGGGATATCTTTTCCTATGGTAGATGCAGATTTTAGAACAATCCCTTCCTCATTTAAATGTACAAGCTCTCTAACTATTAGCATACCATTAGTTGATCCGACAATCATACAATCATATCTGGGGATAGTGTTTTTTACTTCAAATATAATAATATCTTCTGGGCTTATACCAGTATTCTCCATTGATTGACCAATTGCATAAATTGCTTCATGTGAATCACCATCTATCTTCGTCCCAAGTGCTAAAGGAATAAAAGTAGTAGCAAATTTACTAAGATCTGTTAATGCATTAGTTGCTTCACCTAAATTTATAATATGCAATTTGATATATGTAATTACTCCTTTATACATATTAAACAATTCATTTTGTATTTCATTATCGTCTGCTTTAGTCATTGTATTTTCAATATTTCTTTGAAATTGTTTAGGAAGTTTTTCATAATTGACTTCTTCTCCCTCTCCTTTTAAATACCAATCAATATTTATACCTGTATCACTTAATCTAGCTAAGGTAGATTTAGTTTTAAATACGAGTGTAGAATTTAAATATCCATTCAAAGAACCCGCAGTAACACCTAATGCGGCGCTGAAGTCAGTTGGATTATTATAATACTTCTCGATGAAATAACGGAGTCTTTGCTGTGGTGTATTCATAATGATTTTAAAAATATTAAAAAATTAATAAAAAATAGTTTGGTAGTAATAAAGATATTCCATATTTTAGCATTAAATTAATAAGAAGCATAATAAAAACATAATAAAACGTACGGGTGGTTTCTATTTTAGTTTCATTTAATAAAAATGAAGATAGCTTCATCTGCGATATATTTGATTGTGATGAAATAAAAATAGTTGTTATCAATAGCTCTTATATCCAGTAGCATCGGTACATCACAATTGAGAAAGACCTAGTTAGTCACATACAATTTGTAATAAAGTGGCTTTAAGGTTTATGTAAAATAAGAGATAATTAATAAAATTAAAAATTAAACTATTTTATACATCAATTTAGAGTAGTAAATATTATAATAAAAATAATAAAGATATGAAAGTAGTAAATTCTGTGAATAATAAACAACAGAGAATGATAAGGTTGGGCAAGAACGTAAAATTTAATGAAAGTGACATAAGTTTCAAGATAATTCTGTTTGAATTAGAATATTCTAGTGACATATTTGCTATGCAAATCATTTGTATAAGACTGCATGAAGAACTATTTAATACTCTCAAATACAGAAATTATATGGTATTAGTTAAAGAGAATGTATATACAAGGATGTTACTCAAATATGTCTGAATTAGACAAATATAAATTAATGAGCATACCAGAAGCTTGTAAGGCATTTAATATATGTCGAGAAGAGCTAAATAAATGCTTTTTTAATGGTTTAAATTATCAAAGGGTCGGCACACGTAAAAAAGTCTGTTTTAAATGGTGGGTTGATTACTTAGAGAATAGTATTAGTGAAAATCCAAAAGTTTACAGAACTGTAAAAAATGAAAGTGGTACTTTCAAGATGGATGTTGCAAGGTATAAATCAATTTATACAATATAAAGTATAATGAATATCAAACAGTTACTAAGATATAGAGATAATTAAATAACAAAATAATTTTAGATTGATATGTAATAGAAACTAGAATTGATTGAAAATGTGATTAGGCGTTAGTTAAAACAATCCATACTAGAGTTATTATACAGGTATGGAAATAATAATGAAAAGAATTTTATTAATTATAATGAGAGTTTAAAATGGGTAACAATAATGTTACGAACAGCAAGCAGATAGAAGAAAAAGCGCTAATGAATGAAAGACTTAAAGCACATCAGTCTGATTACGAAGCGACCCTGGATTTACTAAAAAGCTTCACCATAAGGGATAATAGTTTTCATCATATCGCAAATAATTTCCCTGTCACTATGCAATTAGAGTATATGGCAGCAAGAGCAATATACTTTAAGAATATACCGTTGGAAATCAAATCTGGAATTAATAATTGCTCAAAAGAAGAAGACCTACTTGTTTGTATACAATCATTATTACGATATCTTTTTAAAGACGCTGATAGAGAATACTATGTCTTTGATATTGAGTTCAGCGAAATAGCCAAAATTGTAAAAGATTTTGAAAGTTCATTCCAATGATATAATAATACCTTCTACAGGTAAATGTGGAAGGTTTATTTTTTAAAAAACAGCTAATTAAAAATGAAATATAAAAATATGAATACTAATAAAATGAAACACAAAATGGAATACGTTATAGGCGTAGATTATACTAACACAGATGATGTTGATACATTAATTGTCAATTCAAATTTACATTTAATATATGACATAAAAGATGATGAATTTACAACTTCGTATTACAAAGGACTGAACCAATTTAATGATTCTTCAGACTTTGGAGAATGTATAATGAAGGAGTTAAATAATATAATGGATATTTTATATTCTGATGAAGATATAGAGTACAGACTGTATGTAAAAGGAGTTAAATATTTCGAAGAATTGCATGGAGTTAAAAACGAAATGTCTAAACAAGGGTTTAATTTAAATACACATTATTTATTGAATGGAAGTTTTGCTCAAATTCTTGGTTCAAGTGGATTCTTATATTCCCAAGGAGGTAACTTAGAAATAGATGAAAGGGCAGAGAATTACTATAGTTTTTTTACAACTAGTAATGTATGTCGATCAGAAAGCATCGATGAACTAATCAACCATGATAAGGAGCTACTAGATTGTATTATAAAATTAGAAAGAGAAACCAATGAAGTAACTAAATACATAGCAGGTAAAGGTATTAAGACGGACTTGATAAGTGATGAAGTTAGAAGAATTGCCAAAGCCGCACTTGAAGGCAACCACAGAATGTAAGAGACGCAGTAATGTGGCAAGGTTAAGTGATAGATATAAGTATAGCATCTGCTAAAATAGCATGTGCTATTATTAAAACAAAACAAAAGAGTTTATAATGAAAAAAGATATAGACCTAATTCTAGGTATAGGTGGAGTAAGAAACACCAAACATAATGATATATTTAAGACTAATTGGGGGTTGTTCTATAAAAGTAAATATGGACTTCCTCAAAACCGTAATGTTAAATATACTTACTTAATAATTAATATAAACATAAACGAATTAGAAAGTCTACAAGATATTTTAATAAAAGAATTGGATACAATTAATTCAAATTATACACCATCTGATCTTAAGACAATTAAAATATACTCACTATCAAAGTTTAATGAATTTATCAATGAAACGGGACTTAAAAAATTAAGTGAAAGTTTAACACAATTTGATATAGATTTAAAGTACGAAATCCTCAAAGAGGATAACTACTTACACATCATCGGCGGAAAGAATGATACGATGCATTGGGAATGGCATGATAAAGGTAGATTGTCTAGATTTGATTTTTATCTTGATTATTTTAAAAGGAACAAAAGGCAATGTTATGATAGTTTAGACTACATAAGAAAATACGGCATTGGTCTATTTAAAGGCTTGTTAGGTGTACCAGATGTTGTTGAATCCTGTAAAAGAAATGGTATTAATACAGAGATACACTTATCTGATGATGTTAACAGAATCGCCAATGTTGCAATTAATGTTAATCATAGGTTGTAGGGTAACTACATTGCATTATCGCATAAAGAAGTACAGCATCTGCTAAACAGTAGGTGCTGTTTTTTTGTTGAGTTATCATTTATTCTTTTCGCTTTATTAATAACTAAACAATTGTTATATTGAGAGTAATGTAAATTATAACGCAGCTAATAATGAAAAGAGAAACAGAACATAAAGTACATGAATTAATAGAACAAGCGTCTGATAAGTTCTATGACAAACATGGATTTGAACCTGATTTTGTCTATATCAATAAAACGTATTATTTGCAACTGCTCAGAGAGAAGGAAGATTTACGCAGTATCATGGGTAGAATGGCTTATACTCTAGACAACAGAATTGTTATGGGAATGAAGGTCAAACTTCATTGGAGAAAGAAGATTATTGTAAGGATGCAGTAAAAAAAATCCCCGACTATTGCTAGACGAGGATTTTACTTGATTACGGTATCTTATATTAAATATCAAGCGTCTATTTCACTACTATATTTCTCACCCTCGGGAGCAAGACCAGACGGATCGCTGAACATAACTGGGTTATTATAACTATAGTGATATGGACTATGCCCAGTAAAGATTTCCATTAGTGGATCTACTGACATGAACCTACCTGTCTCTGCATTATATAACCTTGTCCCCATCTGCATATATCCATTCTCTTTGGATTTATGACTTCCCATATACCCACGTTTAGGTATATCATCGGTGCTTTGGTGTTGGTTCTCACCATACGGTTCATAATCCGCAAATGTCAGAGTAGTATCATTATCCTTAATTTTCATACTTGTCGAATTCATATTGTCTAATATATTATATTCTTTCGTACCATCTGGATATATTTCTACTAGTCCATTAGCTGATAGATATTTGTCAGCATAAATTGTTAATCTTCTAGTACCCAATTTAGACTGCTTAGCATGATACACAGTTTTAACATCACCATAAGCTCCTATTTTAATATATACCCAACTAAAGGCTTTACAATTATCGCTAGTATCTGATTGGTATAATCGTTTACTTTCTAATTGATTATTCTTTTTAATTATTCTACATATTATTTTTTATTATCAATATAAGACGTACCTAATTCAGTATCAAATTCTTCACTCATACACACTCCGATATTTTTTAATACATAAGACCTGGGTTCTGCTCCCAGGCATCTATAAGTTTACCACCGCATTCGCAGCCTTCAGCTTTGCAAGATTTACATAGCTTGTGCCACTTACCACATTTGTCGCATTTCACATTCACAGATTGCATCACATCAAGTTCACCAAATTCAGAGTTACACTTTTGGCAATTTCCTTTTTCTTTTAGAAGCATTGTATCAACCTTTAATAAATTTATATTTTTCACTACCCTTGACTTTACCATTTTTATCAAAATCATAAAGCAATATTAGAAAATCACCTTCTGAAGTATAAAATAGCTCATTCACCATCCGTTGACATAAGAGGGTATTATATGTAGGATGGTTTAAGAGTTTAACTTGTGTGTCAATGTCAAATTTAAATTTGAATTCATTTTCATTATTAATTTCAGAAAGCCGACTAATGTCAAATCCTTTAAAACTAAAACTTTCAGAAGATAAATAATTGAGATCATACTTACAGGTTCTATTTTTGAATAGATGTTTAGATACTAAAGTAAGTGGTGGCAATGTGATGATTAATTCCCCACAACTGATAGTCTATTCTTCCGCGGCTATAAAGTTTGTAAGTTCCAAGCTATCAATATCGAAAGTATAAGCGGCAGAGGAAAATCTTATATTATTATAGTCTAAAGTTGTCGCGTTATAAGAAAGATCCACTTGATTAGAATAATCAAGTAATCCTTCAAAGTGGTTCTTGTTCCAGTATAGGTCAAGGTCAGATGGAAATTCTAATTGCTCGTTTTTATTATTCGATACTTTATCAACTTTAAAGGTAAAGCCATTTTCTGTCTTAGGTAATTTGTTAAGTATTGTTTTACCGAGACCATAATATGGTAGTTGGTTAATATAAACTTCACCAATATTATGATCGTAAATCACAAGCGAATCTTTTAGAATTGGAATTCCGTTAAATTCGAAATCTTCATTCGAGATGAAATATTTACTTACACCTTTAACTATCTTATTATCATATGGTAAAACATCTGTAAAATTCACAGTACACTCCATTTGTTAAAATACTATAATATGTATCTTCTCAGTGGAGCTAGGAAGGGTGTTTTGGCTAATCTTATAAACAGGGTGCCTCTTCGCGCTACTAGCCTTTGAGGATTACCACAACCCTGTATATACCAATAGCAAGACACCCCATATTTGATATGGGAGTGTCTCAATTCATTTGGTATATATACTTGAGAAATGTGGTAATTTCAAAGGTACCAAAGAAAAGATTACTCTTTTACTTATTCTATTTATTTAGCAATATCATTACTATATGATATTGTCTTTTACAATTATACGAAAATTTTCTTGTTGGGATATTATTTAATACAATATTTTGTTAATTTAGAAATAATAATGAAAATATAGGTCAAATATACAGATGCTAAATAAATGTATATACCTCTAATTTTAGTACGAAGTAAACAGAAAGACTATATAATATGATAAAAAGGGATTATTATTCAGTTAGAACAGGGAAAATAACATCAGATCAAACAGTAAATTTTGATGTATTGATAAGAATGTTCAATATTACGTATAACAGATTAGAAAATGAAGGGTATTTTCAAAAGTATTTCGGTATTGACTGTAATGATGGATATATTTCTGGTGTTTTAGGTGAAGACATTGATGCAATTATGTTTATTAATTTAAGAAAGAATAATCTATATCCTATAAGTACTAACTTGACACATTACACAGAGGATGATTTCTTTGACATTGTTGAATTTTTATATGACCATTGTTCTAAAGGAATAAGCGGACACTTTCACAATTGGTACAACTGTGGTTATCACTTTGACGAATTCAATGATATTGAGGGACAAAAATATTACAGAGAATTATTGAACCCCATACTTAAAAACTATAAAGACGGCTTCGAAATTTCGGATTCTGGAGAAATATTAATTCTTTCTGATAACGGACTATCGAATTTGTTTTTAGCAGACATTCCTACAAGTGATGAAGAGAATATTAAAAATAAAATTGATTCTGCTATCCTCAAATTCAGACGTTTTAAATCAACACTCGAAGATAGACGAGAAGCAATTAGAGAACTTGCAGATGTTTTAGAATTTCTTAGACCCACTATAAAGAATCATTTAAACAAGAAAGACGAAAATGATCTTTTTAATATTGCGAATAATTTTGGAATTAGACACCACAACAAGGAACAGCAGACCGAATATGATAAACCAATTTGGTATAGTTGGATTTTCTATTATTATTTAGCTACATTACATGCCGTTTTACGTATGAAAAGTAAGGAATGAAGAACTAAGAGTTAAGGCAATTTGTTAAATCTGGAAAAACTATTGTACTTCCATAGATAAGATCTTATATTTATTAGATAGAATCTAAATCCTCTTTCTTATGTCTTATCCATGAGACGTTACTATCAATCCTAGAAAGATTTAAATCTTCTCTTAATGAGTTACGGAGACTCTTAATCAATGGATCAAGAGAAGCTTCATTTCTATTAACTCGATTTTGAATAAATTCCCACACCAAATCAACTTGTTCTTCTGTACCAAATAGTTGTATCTGCGATAGCGTAAATTCTAGTTTAGATGTTCTTTCATCAGTTAACTCTCTTTGAGCTATATCATTCGTTAATACATAATATGAATCGATTAGCACTTTCGTTGTAAGTTCCCTTCTCTTTTGTGCTATTTCCCTGAAGTTTGTGAATCGATGTGCAATTATCCAACCTATAACTGCTAAAACTATTGTTACTATAATTTGAACGTATTCCATAAACATATCTCATCTCACAATATTTCTCTATTAATATAATCTTCCAAGTTTCCTACAGTTATCTCTTCTGAATAGCATTGTGTATCTATTACTTGTTCTTTGAGATGGCTTCTAAAGATAGCTCTACCACTACTTACTGATATTTCTTCTCCTTTGAATACACCATTTATCACTATCATTATTTTTATTCTTTCCTTTATCATCAGTAAACATTTCGCTAGTGTATTCGCTACACAATACGAATAGATATTCTATACGTGCTGTCTCTCTCGTTAAGAATTGTGATGTATTTCAACATATTTACGGTAAAGTGAATATGTACTTTTAGAGTAAATAAATTTAAAAATATTTGTCAATTTAATATGAGGTTTAGATTATTATTTGAAAACAATACAGATTTTAATAAATCCACTATCTAATTAATAAATTCACTAATAGATAACTAATAATGATTTCCTAAGTTTATCAAACAGGAAAACAAAAAAATCTTATAATGAAATTACTTAGCCTAATAATTCTATTTACATCTTTTACTTTATTGTCAAATAACATTGATATAACGTATGAAGAGACAAGCAAAAATACTTACATCCTTAAATATGATACAAACACGACTTCGTTTGTGATTAATAGAATTGATTCAAATTCTAGTCTTCAAACGTTTTCTATGCCTACCTTTAATTCACCTAAAAGAATAGAGCTAATTGAATCACAATTATATATTACTGATAATGATTCCATTAGGGTTATAGATACTACTACATTTACAGAAGATGATGTATTTAAAATAGATAATTCAATATCACTATATGATATTTGTTATGATGGAGATTCATTGATATATCTTACTGATGATTCTGTAACCAAGATATTTACTTTCTTTGAAACTAGTCCGAGGAACCCTTCATATATTAATTTAGACTTCACTCCTTCCTCACTTCATGTTACTAGTGATTCCAGCTTTGTAACATTAATGAAAAATGACACTGTGAACAAGATCTATTTGTTAGATAAGAATAGTAAATCAATTACAGATACATTAAATCTCAATTTAGGTGATATTAGAAAAATTGAACAGGACTACTTAGGTAGTTATTACTTTATTAGTGATGATTACTCGCTTAGGGCTTTAGGTGGGTTAATTGATAGTCTTCAAACATTTTATTACGGCTATTATCAGTTAGTAGGTGCTGACTTAAAAAATGATACTCTACATTTGTTAGATTTTAATCAAGACTCGATAATTAGAATTGGAGTTAAAGAACTAAGTGAACCATATATTTTACAACCTGATAGTAGTATTATGGATTCTAGATTTAATATCAATTTAGAATATGCAGAAATAAATTTACAAGAAGTATATCAAATTCAAGTTACAGATCAAATAGACTTTACAAGTATATTAATGGATACACTAATTAATAATAATTACTTTATAATAGATAGTCTTATTAGGGATAGTTTATTTCAATGGCGGTATCGTGGAATTAATAGATATGATTCTACGAGTTGGTCTGATACTTCTCATTTCGAAATTACAAGTTTAAACAAGCTGTCAATTACAAATTTAACCAATGATACAACATTTGCAGGAAATAAGTTTGACGTTGTTTGGGACGATTCAATTGGAACTTTCGAATATGAATATAAATTAGAATTCACTATTGACAGTATCTATAATAAAGTATTAGTTAAAAATGATACAATTGAGAGTAATGAAAGATACTATTTCGATTCTACTTACTATTTAAGAGTGAGAAAGGTGGATACTTATGAGTTTGGTGAATGGAGTGATTCACTAATAGTAAATACTGGGACAATTTATAAACCAACAATTATTAGTCCAATCAATAATCTAGACTCAGTTGACTTAACGACTGTATTTAATTGGTTAGGTTACGGTTCAGGAAGCTTCAGAATACAAATTGGGATTGATAGTCTATTTAGCCCTCTTCTTTATAATAGTACTTTAATTGATACTACATTAACAAATTTAAGCATTTCAAATAGAGATGATTTATATTGGAGAGTAAGAACAGAATATAAAGAACAGTTTTCTGAGTGGAGCGATACATTATCCTTTAGTTCTATAATTGCACCTCCTAATATTATCTCACCAAAAGCAGATACAAAAAATGTATCTAGAGTCCCAGAGTTCATATGGGATGAGTCTAAATTCAGCTATGAAGTAGAAATCTATAATTATGGAGATACTATCCCAATACACGATTTTACAGCTGATAGTGTTTCTTTTCAGACGGGGATATGGTTAGATACTGGCCACTATGAGTGGAAAATAAGAACCAAAAGAATAATTGATTCAAACACAATAATCTTTAGTGAATGGAATTCAGAATCTTTTAGAGTAGATACCCTCACCGAAACTAAATTTAAACCAGTTGTTGGTGGCTATAATGAATTTTTTAGCTTTGATTCTCCATCAATAATATTATCAGAACATCTTAGTACGACTACAGCTAATAATGATATGAATGACTTTATATTAACAGCTGAAGAAGTAGAACAGATTGGTATTGTTTACTATGATGATCAGTTAGATTTTAGTAAAGATTTTCAAATCGAATGCTACTTGAATTTTGGAAAGAAAGATGCTAACGGAGGAAATGGAATTGCTCTAGTATTCCAAGAGTTAGGGGCCTTCTATTTAGTGGATTCTAGTTTTATTTCATTTGGTTATACTGACTATATTAATTCAACAAATGTTGCTGCAATAGAATTTGATACATATAATAATTATTTGGATTTAGGAAGTGACGCTGCAATAGAACCAGATATTATTAATAATAGCTGGGATGTAGATCATATTTCTTTTCATATTGGAGGCAGTAAAACTCCTGAAACTGGTTCATTAAGTGGTGATTTTTATAACCGTTATACTTTCGTAAATGCAAAGAAAAATACACTAAACATTGAAGACGGTGAGACACACTGTATTTATATTGAATGGGAAGCAACTATGACTCCCAATCCATCAGGGACTCTTAAGGTGACTTTTGATGGAGAATTAAGAAATACTTACAATGTTTCAACTTCAGATTTGGCAACATTTACAACAAACGAGATTAAATGTTATTTCCAAATAAGTAGCACTACAGGTCCATCATCAAATAATATTCAAAAAGTTAAAGAAGTTAAAATAACAAGGTGATATAGAATGATTAAACTTAGTATAACAATATTTATCATGCTTGTGTTCAATTCCACAAATTATACAATAGGTAAAGTGAACTATAAGAGTAAGGTTGATAAGAAAGTTACTTATTCTAAAAAGAATGGAAACATAAGTAAAATTGAATATTTAGATAATAAGGCACAAGTTAGTGATTTAAAAAAAGACGCTAAAAGAAAAGAAAAAAACGTAGAAACTATCGACTTAAATGAAAAGAAAAGAAAACTGAAAGAAAAGAAATTAAAAGAAATAACTGAAGATGAAAGATTAATTCATGGAGATGTAGAATACTTTAAATTAAAAAGAGGCAAAAAAGTATTTACAAAAAGAATACAATATAAGTATGGTATGAAAAATGGTCAAACAGAAGAGTATTACTCAAATGGAAAAATTAAAAAAATAGAAAACTATTTAAACTCTGAACTAGATGGATATGTTATTACATATGATTTAGAGGGCAATGAGACAGAAAAACTATACTATAAGAAAGGAAAATTAATAAAAAGATTTAAAATATAGACATGCTACATAAATATCTATTTATATCTCTCATAATTGTAATTAGTGTTGTTAACGTTAAAAGTGACGTAATGCAACATTATCTAGATTCAAGTTCTACATATTTCTTAAATGAGAAGAACTTAGATTTACAAGGTGAAAGATTTACGTTAGAGCAGCCAATAATTCTAAATAGCGTTACTTTGAAAGTATTAGGTGCTAAGGGAGAAACGGGAGAAGTTGTATTATATGGAAATGAAGGTGGAAACCCATTACCAATTTATGAATCAAAATTAGTAGATGGGATTAAATTTGAAAAATCTTATAATGGCTTAGAATGGATAACAATAGATTTAAATGGTCTAATAATAAATGAAACACAAATATTTGTATGTGTGAAACTAGATGAATCTGAAATTATAACATCAAGAACAGAAATAGCTGCGGAGTGTTACTCTTCTAATTGCTCTGACTTTAGATATCAAGTGATAAAAAAAGAAGGGGAATGGGTATCAGGTATAGGGTCTTTTCTAATGAAACTTGACTATAATTTACTTTCTAGCAATAATGATTTCTTATTTAGTGAATTTGATATAAAAGATGAATCACTTTTAAACCAAAAAGTCAAATCAGTTGGGGTATTTGATTTAAATAATGATAATATGCTAGATATAGTTACAAATAGAGGAGTATTTATAAACAAAATCAATTTATTTGAATCAGTATCATATAAAAATGATTCATCTGGTAATTTCACTAGTGTGGTTTATTTTAGTAACGATTTAGATAAACACCTCATTCTAAATCTTTCTTTAGATTCTTTGGAAGGAACCAAAGTATATGAACCAATATTTGATGAGAATAGTTTTGAATTAGAACTTAAAAATGAACAGAAGTTACTATTTAATAATATTACTTCATATAATCTATTCCAAAATGTTTTTACAAACGAGCAATCATTATTAATTATAGACAATCATTTTGGTAAATCCATACTTTATTTATATGATCTCAAACAAGACTTTTTCTTAGAATTAAAAGACTCTGTAATTGTTGATTTTCAATTAAATACTCTGAATTTAATTGAAAATGGTTTAGACAAACAGTTGTTAGTAACCGCAAAAACTGGCGAAATTCTTTATTTTACTGTAAACGAGAAAAGCATAAAGTTCGAAAGAATTGTGTCATTAGAACCTGAGTATTTGTTAGGTGGAATTAATGTGATAGATATTGATAATGACAATTATAAAGATACAATATTAACACTCCAGAATTTACAACCAAGTTTTAAAAACAAGACTAATATTATGTATGAACGAAGAGAAAAGAGATCTTCTTATCCAAAAATAAAATACGATGATGAGTTTGTTGATATTAAGCAGTTAGATTTAGATAATGATTCGAAAAATGATTTGATATTATTCACTGATTGTGATTGTAGGAAGTCAAAAATATTCTCAAAAAATTCTAATGATTATACGGATGTTTCATATAAAGCTGGATTTGATTTAAGGTCATTAGGGCCTAGTGCTGTTGTAGCTGATTTTAATGATGATGGTAAATTAGATTTCGTATCTTTATTACGAGGAAGTATAAAAATTTACAACAATGAGTCCACAAGCTTCGGTAATTCTGTTGCATTTCTGAGTAATTCGAAAATAAAGCAGATTGAGATTTATTCGAACGGAGAAAAAAGAATATCATACCCAAATTCTAATAATAATTATTTATTTCAAAGCCCTAACTACGTTCATACTGGACTTGGTAATAATCTAATTGATTCAGCATTTGCTGTCAATGATAGAGGCAGATATAGAGTTAAGAATTTAAAACTAAATCATAATAATTTTCTTTCAGATGATAATAGTATTGAATATTCGAAAATCCAAGAGCAAGTCAATACATACCCAAATCCATTTAAAGATAATGTGAATTTTAATATTGTGACTGAGAATACGGATGATATTTCCTTAATCATATACAATATGGAAGGAAACATTATATTCGAAAAAAGTATAAATAACAATGGTTCGAGTCAAAATTATAATTGGAATGGGTTAGATATTTATGGAGTGGCTATCGCCAATGGGGTTTATAACTATCTGATAGTCACAGGAAAACAAAATTATGAAGGGAAAATAATAAAGGTTGATTAATCATGAACAATAACAGAAAAATATTTATTTGGATACTTCTTCTTTTTATATTCCTTTATATGGATGCAAATACTCAAGGCCCAACATCTCCAAATTTCAATTCATTTACGCCAGTCGGAAATAATGAAATTGTAAATCAGTTTAATGGACAATTAAATTACAGTATACCGATTGTAAATGTACCAGGTCCAAACGGTTCTGGATTTCAAATGGCATTATCATATACATCAAATGCTAAACCTAATGTACAAGCATCTTGGGTAGGCTTTGGGTGGGAACTTAGCCCAGGAGCAATTAACAGGAACACTAAAGGGTTTCCAGATGATTACAATTCAACAAATGTAATTTACTGGGATAAGTTTAGAAAAAACATTACTGCTGAAAAGAATATCATGGCAAGATTAGAAGTATATAGTAAAGATAGTGAAGAAAAAAAAGAAGAGGAGGAAGAACCTTGTCCAGAGGAAGAGCAAAGTGGAGGTAGCGAAAAGAGTGGAAAAGATGAACCTGTTAATGAAGTAGCTGAAAAAGCTAAAAAAAAGCTCTCTATAGGGATAGGTATCACATCTACTACAAGATATAATAATTTTGAGAATTATAGTTCAAATACAACTCTTGGAGCAACATCATTATATGGAGGAATAAGCGCGAGTTGGACACAAAAAGGTATACCAACTTGGATACCTAATGTTAATTTAAGTAATGTACTAAACATAAAGGAGTTAGGATTAGAAGATTTAGGTGAAGATGAAACTCTACAAAATATAGTAAGTCCAATCCTGCGAGTTGCAAATATTTATCCTTCAACAAACTTGTACTTTTTTTTAAAAGATAATGGAAGGGGACAATTTCCTAGTTCATTAAAAGAATATCGAGGAACAGAGAGAAGTTTCAGACCAACTGTAAATTTTAAAACAGGCCTTACTAAAGTTGAAGCAGAACCAGGCTTTACATTTACAGAAAGGATCATAAAACCTAAATATAATACTGGCAAAGAAAAAAAAGTATTCGGTTACATCTATTCAAAAAACGCTACTAAGAGTTCTGACATGATGGACTATTATCTAGAAATGAATACAACGTATGATAAAAGAGATAATACACTCCCAATACCATTTTCTAATGCTGATAATTTTTATGTAACAGGTCAAGGAATTAATGGATCATTTAGGTTTTGGAATTCTGGAATAGGTATTTTTAGACCAGAGAGTGTAAGTAATGAAATTGAAGTAGATGAAATTGGAATGGCTCTTGGTGCAGGATTCGTACCAGATCCAGAAGTAAATGTAGGTATGGATTATGGTTTCGGAGGACAAAGTAAATCAGTAAATAAAAGCCATATATCAACTATTGAAAAAACATTTAAATTCGATAATAGTTCAGGGGACAATAAAAATATTAAATCTAGTTTTGCCAGTTTTAATAATGATTTAGGAGGTGGAATAAACCCTTATTATTCAACTAATATCGAAAATCATCATAAAGTTGAAACATTTGGTCTATCTGACAACTTAATATTTGATGCTAATCCTTTAAGTTTTAATCATTCAGGTTTAAACTTCCATATGGATTCTAAAGTTAAGCAATCTAAAAATATTTCATTTAATACATTTGGAGATTTAAATAATGATTCTTTAGGAATAAATCTGTTTTCTTATAGAAGTAAGAACTTAAAAGAAATAAGAAGGTTAAATAGAAACTTAATAGCTGAATACAAAATAGTGAATGAAGAAGGCAAAAGGTTTAATTATAGTTTACCTGTTTTTAGTAGAAATGAAAAGACTTTATCATATGGTATTACTAAATTAGAAAAAGGAGATGGCACTACAACCCCTTCAACTATAAATAATAAAATAGTCTATCATCACATAACACCTAAGATTGATCCTAATAATAACGATAGCCCTCCTGAAGTTATTCTGGGGCATGAAATGAATGAGCCATATGCTAATTCTTATCTCTTAACAGAGATCTTATCACCTGATTATATAGATTTAAAAAATGATGGACCTACTATTGATGATTATGGAACATACACAGAATTTCATTACAAAAGAACAGCAGGGTCTAAAAATAAACATAATAATATAAGTCAAGATTGGGCTTCACCACCCTCAAGCCAAGATTATGACACAAATGATAATAATTGGTATAAATGGAGAACTCCATATAATGGTTTGAACTATAATAAAGGAACTCATTCTGACCCTAGAGATAATATGATATCGATGAGTAGAGGTGAAAAAGAAATCTATTATCTAGAAGCTATAAATACTAAAACACATTTATCTTTATTTATCACAAACAAAGATACAATAGTATATAAGAGGTTAGTTAAAGGAACTAACAATTTTGTTTCTGACACAATATTTGGAGATTTTGATAATAGAAATGATGGGTATGAAGCGGTACATAATGAATTCGAAGCGTCTGGCGATCCTGATGCAACTATGGCCTATGTAGAAAATGATAATAAACTTAGATATCTTGATAAAATTATACTTTTTAAATTAGATGAATCGAATCCATTTGAATATTCAAATTCTGGCAAAAAAATATTTAGAGTAACAGAGCAAATACAAACTACTAAATTTGAATATGATTATTCAACTTGGAATGGGGAACCAAATTCAATTACAGGTAATGGTAAACTAACACTAAAGAAAGTATGGGTAGAAAACGGAAATGTTAGTAATGAACTATATAGTCCATATAAATTTGATTATACTTATTCACAGGAAGACTTACCAAGTTATATTACAGACTATAATGAAAACGCTGTAGGAGTAGAACTAAAAGAAGATCCTGATTATAATGTTTTAGATGTAGATCGATGGGGAAATTATAGACCTAATAATATTGATGATGAAGGTCGTACTCAAAATGAAAGAGCTTGGGTTTATCAGAATAGTAAGGACAGTATGTTTACTGATGTAACTCCTTATGAATACGACCCATCAGCTCATTTATTGAAGAAGGTAACATTACCTTCTAGAGGTAAAATATTAGTTGATTATGAAGAGAATGAATACTCGTATGTTCAAGATAGACCTGCAATGATAATGAGTCGATTGAAAGAAAATAGTTATAACCCTTTAGCTTCTGAAATGATTCTGGATATTAGTAAAGATTTAGGTATAGATTTAATAAATGAAGTAGAATTAGTAGATTCGATCGTTCAAAAAGTACAGGATTATTATGTAGGCACCGATAGAAGAATTTATTTTAAATTTTTCTATGCCATAGTTGGCGGTAGTGCAACAAATAGTCTTGAATACTGTTCAAATGAATATATTGAAGGGTATGCAAGAGTAGAAAGCTGTTTTAAAAACTTAAGTAATGAATTAGTTATAAAGTTTGAAAGAGAAGATGATGATTTTGTACCTAAAATTATTTGTGATGAATTTTACTATAATAAAAGATTTGGAGCCTTTGACCCTAACCCTTCAGTAGATCAACCTTGTTGCGATGTTATTAATGGTACCCAAGATGCATTCGAGTATGATTATTTAAATTACGAAAATTTAAAAGATAAACTAGGTTATTCATTTCTTCCTGGAGATGCTAGTTCTTGGTTTGATGAATTTAAATGTCTAACTATAAATGAAGAATTGTCATATATCAGAATTCCTTTACCAAGTAATATTCCTAAAAAAGGAGGGGGTGTAAGAGTTAAGAGAGTTCTTTATGTAGATGGGTTTGAAAAAGAAGTATATGGATCAAGTGCAGATAATTTAAGAGTATATGGTAATGAGTATTTATACCAAGATACATCAGGAAATGGGAGTGGAATTGCAACAAATGAACCAATGGAGGGTGGAGAGGAAAACTCCTTAGTTGATTTAACTAAAAAGAGAGTTGAGGATAAAAAAAGTTATGTTGCTGGTGATTTTATGGAAGAAATAGAAGGACCTTATGGTAAAACAATTCTTCCATCTGCTGCTATAAATTATTCAACTGTAATAAAAAAGAATATTAGTAATTATGAGACACATCCTGGATTTCAAATAAACAATTATTTAACGTACAAAGACTACCCATACGACGGGATTCTAAATGATGAAATAGATTTACATGATATTGATATGTTATCAAATATAATTCAATCTGGTAACAATCGAAAGAGACCTCTAAAAGGTCTAGAGTTTACAGAGCAAATAGATGGTAGAACACGTGAAATTAAGCGTCCATTGAACTTAGGTGCATCTAACACTAATATAAATCCATGTGCATTTGGAAAATCATCAATTGGATTGAATTTTGGTGGTTTTACTGAAGATTATGTAAAAACAACTCAAGGAACACAATTTGTAACAACTAATTTAATTGGAAAACTGAAAGAAAGTATAACTTATGGTGGTAGGTATGATAATACTGATACTTGGAGCAAAGGTAAAGGGGTAGAATACGATTATTTCAAGCCAGGTGAAAAGCAGCCAATAGTATATGAAGATTTTGAGATACATGATGGTTATTTGGGAAGGGAAATAGAAATTGTACTTGAAAACAGAAGACTTGATGAGAAAGTTAATCACTATAAACCAGAGATTGATTTAGGGTTCGTATGGAAGCCACCATTCTTTGATGAAGCACAAGGTAATATTTCATATCGTGGAAGCAAGATGAGATATGAGCATATGCTAACAAATAAAATAATTTCTTATCCAGCCATAGTAAAAAAGGTAAAAAACACTTTAGATGGTGTTACTACTATCACTGAGAATATTGGATTTGACCAATACACAGGAAGACCAATTCTTACAAAAAGTGCAACTAAATATGCAGAAAATTTAGCAAGTGATTATAATATTAAATCATTAAATATTCCTGCTACTTATATTCATCCAGAGTTATCACAAAAATCATTAGGAACTTCAAGTCCTCTTAAGATATCGAATAATAACAAAATGGGTCTTTTTAGAAAAAAAATGGTCAATGAAGATAATGATACATTGTATATTTTATCTTTTGATGTTTTTTGGGATAATGCTGATAGATATAAAATTGTAGAGCATTTATCAAAAGGTGCGCTAATCAAGGTGTCACCAACTGGTGATTATAATGGATTAAGTTCTATGTCTGAATATTATAGAGTAATAGATGTATTTAATGATTACGCCCAGATTGTCCCTATTTATGATGAAGGATATTCCAATGCAGCTGGCCTTCCACCATCAAGTATGTTATGCAAAGTAGAAATAATTGAATCTGGAAACACTAATCAATTAACAACTAGTATTGGAAATATTAATTTTGTTTCAGGTGGAAATGATGGTATACCTCGGGATAAAGTATATCTTTATTCAGATGAATATCTTTATGAACCAGCCCCTTCTGAAGGTACTGTGACAGAAGTAAAAAACATATTCGCTGACGCAATAAATGATAAGATTGAAGATATTTTAGAGTTTATAAATTTGGATGCAAATTACAATGGTGATGTTAGAATTGATAATAAGTATATAAGGTATTCAGATTCGACAATTAGTGTTACTTTACCTTATGATGGGATAGAGATATTTGATATAAATGGAGACTTGGATACATTAAAAAGTGCTGATTTCCAGACTGGTTCATCAAGATTATATATATCAGATTTTATGATACATAAAGACCCTTTGGGTATACCGTTAACTTATACAATTTTAGACAAACCTTCAACATCAGGCTACGTCTCCGAACAAATTTTCTCTCAAGCAAGAAATGACTTTTATGTATACTATACATTTGATTTAGTATTTGAAAGACTAGGGGAAGAATCAAGTATTCCTATAACTGGTAGGAAATATCATCCTTATCCTGCCGCATTAAATGAAATATTCGATAATGCATGGAGTTTGGAAATAACAGATATTCTTGAGAATAATAGTATTGAAGTAGACAAATCGAATGGTTATACATCTCAAAATTTTCCATTTGTAAATGAAGTAAATGAAGATATTTCTGGATACTTAGGTTACACAGGTTTCACAAGTTTATTTGTTTTTTCAATTACTGATATTAGTTGGTCTACTTTCGAAGAATCAAAGAATGTTAAGAATGCATGGAAAGATATATATGAAAGAATAGGTTTAAGAGACTTATTTAAGATTAAAGTACCAATAGTGGGTGTAGGTGAGTTAGATTATAATGGTTCCAGAAATTTGGGATACATAGATTCAGACTATATAGGGGAGTACAGTGATTTATCATCAACGTTAAGAGACTTATCAATTATTACATATTACGATAACGTTGAGGGGCGATATAAATCTTATTTATCTAGATTTTTATTGAATATTAAGGATCCAGAAGATCCGAACAATGACTCAAAGAAAACTACAATTGGCTTTAATCGAAATATCAATGAAGATAGTCTACAAACAGGTTTCTATCAATCGCTTATATCAGACCCAATACCTTCTGATCCATCAATTGAGATTATGGCAGGTAATAATTCTTTTAGCTTACAATTTTCAGATATTAGTTCTTTTATTGAGGAAATAGAAAGTGATTATAAATATTCTAGAGAGTATTTAGAGTTTATATTGAACAATAATAAATTATCATTTGATATAAAAGAATCTGGTGAAAATATAGTAGAAACTTCTACAAAAAACTATTATCCTAATGTGAGATACAAAGATGAATGTAGAAGAACTTATAATATGACTATGCCTCAAGAAGCAGCTAATCAACCAGCACATACAGATCCAAATACTTTAAACCAAGATTACTTCATTATTCATGAAGGCAAATTAATGAGAAATCACATTAGCCCAAGACCAGGATTTCAGGAAATTGGTGATTTTGATTATGATATGGTTAATGACACCATTGGTGAATATTTATTTGGTTCTACAGAAGCAAATTATTTTTGTCTTCATTTTAACCCAATGGATGAAGAGATTTACTCATTCGATGATGTTTTGTCTTCAAGTGTAGTTAGTATAAGCGACAATTGGGAATTAGACACTACTACTACAATTGAGGGCTTTAACCCAAAGGATCCATATAGAAATGGTTCTCTTGGGAGGTGGGGACTACAAGAACAAATTGGATATAGAGATAACATTGAATATGCGTCAGGTTTAGCAACTACAGGAAGAAATACTAAGGATAATAACAGTAGTATAAATTTCCACACTCAGTATGCTAACGAAAGTATTGGGAATGGAGACTATAATAATTTTATTATGTATAACTGGAAAAATAATAGAGTTAATGATACTCTTAGATGGATAAAACAAAACCAAATTACTGATAGATCAAAAGATTTCCAGGTAACCGAAAGTAAAGATATTTTAAATGTTAATAATTCAGTGAATTATGATGATTCTGGAATAAGACCCACAATTGTATCTCAGAATGCTAGCTCTGATGAAATTGTTTATAATTCCTTTGATTATTATAATGATGAAACAAGGTTTCAACCACACTCAGGTAATAATACATTCCCTTTACATAACTCTGTATCACAAGAAATTGAAAGAATAGTGATTAATCCAGAAAATGAATATGTAATAAAACTATGGTATAATCTAATTTATCCCATTGACACATTGATTCATACTTATCAATTTAATCCATTCGTATTTACATTTTCTGATACTCTTGATAATCTAATACCTGGGGTTCAAATTGAATGGGAACAAGATATAACTAAAAGAGTTGGTGACTGGCAATTATTTAGTTTAAAAGTAACTTGTTCACACTTGACACCAGAATCACAACTATCCAAAATTATGGTAAAAGCAGTTGATAGTGTTCCAACCAATACGTTTATTGATGATTTCAAAATGACACCTTATTACGCAATATCTAAGTGCTTTGCCTATGATTATGCTAATAAAAGAATCCTTCATGAATTTGATAATGAACATTATAAGACTGATTATATATATGATGATGAAGGTAAATTAACAAGAAAAGTAAAAGAAACTTACCGAGGAAGTAAGACTATTGCAGAACAATATTCTAATATACCTCGTGAGAATGTTTATCAAACATCAGGTCAAGGATCTTTAAAAAATAACTCAAAGAGTGAAGAACTAAATAGCAAAAATATAAGAGAAAGGAATAATGTAAGAACATACAAATCTAAACCGTTAGAACTAAATAATATTGAATCGGAGTTTGATATTATAGATATTAAAATAGATGAATCAGGTATTCATAATAATTTATTCGGGATAGATTCATTAAGTATTGAAGATGTTTATCAAGAAGTAGAATCTAAGGTCAACAGTTTACAAGAAAAAGGTATATCTGTGGATTCGCTTAAAACGGATTCTAAGTTTGATTTAAATAAAATAAATCTGAAACTTGAAGAATATGATATTGATAAAATAAATATACGAGATACAGAATTAAAATTTGATAAAATAGAATTAGATAGCTTAAACTTCAACAAAGAACAGATGCTCGATTCTTTAGAAAAAAGAGCAATTATTCCAAAGAAAGATGTAAATGTAAATAAGAGGGTGAGAAAATGAAAAAGATAATTATTCTTATTCTCTTTTTAATAGTAACTCTTTCGAATGTATTTAATCTACAAGCAGGTGATGATTATAAGAAATATAATTTTGTACAGTATTCCAATTACTACTCAAAGTCGGATTCTGTTATAAAAACTTATAATGATTTTAAAGCCGCTACTAGCCAATCAGTTAAATGTACTTTGAATTTAGAGAATAATCCGACTTGTGAAGATATAGATGAAACAAGAAGTGGGTTTATTATTATTAACTTTAGAGCTGGTAAAAATCACTATAAGCTAGGAAATAAGTTTGATGTCACAAACTCATTTAATTCCAACCTAAGTGTGAAAGTTAATGTTCTGGATGATAACGTATTTGTCACTAATCTATTAGACAAGAAACTTACTGTATTAGGTAATGCTACTGAAGTTAGACCTGAACATTCTTACAAAATAGAATTAAGTGATATGAGTACAATAGGGGCAACTGATTTTAAAAAATTAGAATTTGAATTGTATGCATGTGATTCTTTATTTAGTGGGAATTTAGTTAATAAATCAAGCGAATTAACATTCGAAGCATTTTATGTGCTTGATAGAAAATATAAAGCTGAAGATAATAGTTCATCTGATCCATTAGTATATGTTCAATTTGATTTAAATCCCTCTACATTGCATAAAAAATATCAGTTTACTGATAGTGATCCAAATAATCAGTTTAGAACAGTACAACTTGAGTGGCACACGACATGTACAGATTATGAGTTTGAAAAATATAACCTTCAATTATTAAAGTTGGAGAATACATTAGGTGAATATAACGAATTCATAACAGAAGTCGATTGGGATAAAGCACTTAATATCGAGGTTGGAGATTACAAAAAATATATAGATTTATATATAACTCAGGGAACAGGTTATTATACTTGGAGAGTTAGACCAATAGGGACATGGTACGAAGGTGGTGTATCTAATAGTAAGAATTGGGGAGAGTGGAATAGTGAGTCTATGGAGCAAGGACTTTCTTTTGATATTTCTTCAACTAATTCTAATTATTTTTATTTTTATTATCAACAAGCAGACACCAATATTAACTGGATTCACGCGCGTTTCTTTAATGAGTCTGACAAAGGCAAAACTAAATTTTTTGATGAAATAACATATTCAGATGAGTTACTAGGTAAAAGACAATATCAAAAACGAATAAATAGTGAAGATGATGTTGTGATTTCAGAATTTATAGCTGATTATTCTGGTGAGATTGTTGTCTCAAGTCTACCAGCACCTGTTTCTTCTGAAACTGGTTGGGAATCGGATTATGATACAGTAGTAAATATGCAACCAGATTTTGGGGTTGATCTTAAGTATAAAAAAGAAGCATTGAAAACAGGCGTAAATAGATTTAACGTTGTTGATTTTGATATCTCCAATATTAGTACTTCAAGTAGTACGGTTTACGAATCTTCAGAGATAACCGATGGTCTTATTTATGATTATTATGATGATTCTGGAATTCCAGGTGTACCTAAGTCTCAAGGTTACCCTTATTCTAGAACTATATATTATAATGATGGGACTGGAAGACTACGAGAACAGAGATTTCCTGGGGAAGTTTCTCATACAACGCCAGTTTCTACTGAAAGATATGGTCGAGTTAAAACATTCTATTCAAATGTTTCTGAAGACGAGCTGATTCCAATATTTGGAAAAGAGACTCCAGCGACGAATAAGATGTTTAAAATTATCACTATTGATCAAAATGGTGTTTATCATATTACATACAAAGAATTTAATGGTAATACAATTGCTACAGCAATAAAGTATGATCAATACAAAGGTAATAACAATTTAGAACCAATAAGGTCAAATCCAACAAACGAACATCATCTAGGTGAACAAGGATACCAGAAGAGGAATGTATTAAGTAAGATAGAAGAAGAAGAGAAAGGCAAAACTAAATTTGATGATGAAAGTTCGTTTCTGATTGATGACCCTGGTAATTCTTTTATGACATATGGGATTGAATTAAAACCATTTACGGTAGATGGGAATTGTATTTCAAGTTCTGGAAGTCTAATTCTTGGAAATACTTCTCTTGAAATTCCGATTGATTTTCATCTTAGTGTTGTCAATAAAGGTGCTTTTCACGCTGATCCTGTAGTATTTGACTATTCGACTACAACTAAAACTTTGGGGACAATTACACCTGCAACATTACCTTTGAGTTATACTTTGCCAGGATCAGAAGAATCGGACTTTAGATTTAGAAGGTCAATTCAATTTGATAGAGACTATATTTTTAATTTCATAGAAAACTATAAGGAAGATATAATATCACATTTTCATGATGAAGATTCAGGATACAAAAGAGAAATAGAGAACCTTACTGAGATTATTAATGGAAATGTAGATTATGATATAGAAAGTTTTAGAGATAGTTTAACTTCAACATGGGGGTGGTTTCCTCCTGACCCTAATGCAGAAACAGATCTCGAGAGAAATTACTATAAAAAACCAGTAATAGAAACCTGTGGATTAAATATTTTAGCTTATTTGCCAAAAGACCCGTGTAAAGCCGAGCCCGCATGTGGAACTGACCCAGATTACGAATCGCTACTTTTTGATTTAATAGAAGGAAAAGTAGTAAAAATAGTTGATGATATAGAATATGATGGAAATGGATTTGTGATAGATGGGGAAGGAACTATAAAATCCTTTGGGAGAAATATTGACGAATACTTATTCAGAGACGGTCAAAATATGTTTGATGGTTTGGATTTCTATTTTGATAGTGCTAATGTCCAAACCAACAATGGTGTAATTAATCAAATGATAGAAAATATGTTAGCAGAGACTTACGAATCATCATATTTGACTGATAACGACTTCGTTGATATAGATAGCGTCATTTGGAGAGAAGAAGATATCTGCGATTGTTGGAATATGACAATCAACAATTTTGAAAATTTAGGTATTAAAAACTTAGAAATTGCAGATGGAGAATTTGCACTATATTTTGATAAGAATTTTTCAATTATTGATGAGTTTCTTGATTGTACAGGGACCATTTTTGAGGGATATTCAAACACAAGATTCAATGACACTACTAACCTAAGACTTGGGTTTGTTGAAAAAGATACATTACTTGTAGATGATGTAGTTCCTCCTTTTGGGGAAGGGTATATTGAAAATGCATATAAATATTTGCCCCATGATTTTCTAATTCCTATATTACAAGAGTATACTCACAATTATTCAGTTGAAAATCCTGATAAAATTGATTACAGAAACAGTCCAGTTGAGCAATTTTTTGATGTTAATGAGATTACTTCTGGACCTTCTTCAGGTCATTTCGAATTTAGTTTAAAGTCTACTTATCCTTATCTTCCAAGACATTATATATATAGGGATTGGGATAATCAATTAGATTATTCTTATAATACTCAAACCCAAGACGTACCTCTTTCACCAAATAACTTTATTCCTTTAACAAATGATAATGGTGAGCAAGTAAAGGATGATATCTGCAATGGAACTTATAGTATTTCATTACAGAGAATTTACAATTACAATATTGGTAAATATAATCCACCATATTGTTCTGATGCATCAGACAAGAGTGCTGAAGAAGTTCAAAAGGAAAAACAAGAAAAGTTTAATAATGACAGAGAAGAACAAAATAAGAATACGGATCTTGATGATATTACTGATGAAAATGACCCATTCTACAATATACAAGATGGATTAAAATTTGAAAGCTGGGAACAAGCATTGCTGTTTTATGTGGATGAATGTCAGCAATCTTGCCCTGATTCAATTAGAAAGTTTGAGGCAAGAATAAGGCACGCCCTAAGAAATCATGCTCAAAATTATATCACTGACGATGCAACAAGATGGATTTCTGACTTCGGTGAGTTTGATATAGTTACCGTTGGAGGAGAAAAGAAACTCCGAGAATACGGTACTATGATTGACCACGACTTTGATGAATATGATGTGATAGAATTCCCCAAAGAGAGAATAGACGATTATATTAAAGTACTCGAGGAGAATTGTAAAAGTGAGTGTTTGCCTCTTTGTTTGTCAGGTTCTCAGGATGTGGCTGAAAGTGATTTAGAAGAATTCCTACATGATAATAAGAATAGTGAATCTATTTTTGACAAAAAGGGTTCGAAACCAGTAGATGTAGAGTGCTTAATACAAGATATAGAACGTATTAATCTAGTTACTACAAGTGATTATGAATTAAGATTGCCAGAGTTGACCTGTCTCGGTGAGCCAATGTATTGTGAGGGTGAGACTGAATTAGATGGTTTTTTCACAGATGATTGGAAAACACTAAGATTAATCAGACTAGGGTATGTAAATGGCGAAAATCTAAATCTTCCTTATCCAGAGTTAGAATATAATAAGCAACTAATAAAACATATGAATGATGCTTTATTTTTAGCACGAGAAAGTTCAAAAATAATGGTAGAAAATATTTACAGGACAAATCCTTATCCGAAAACTGCAGATGGCGGTTATGCACCTAAAATAGCGTATTACCAAGATTTAAATTCAAGAATAAATAATTTTAATATTTTGACTAATACATTAAAAAACTTTGATTCGAGAATAGAGATACAGTTTAATAGTACAATAAAGAAAAATGGAGGTTATACGTTTGTCGACAATGATTGTGAAGGTAGCAATTCAGAATTCGAATTTTACATACCTTCTTATAGTAATGCTCAGAGTGGTGCAGTTTCTATCTTTAATATCCCTAGATTATGTGACGTAACTAATACACGAACTAGTGATAATTGGTTTGCACTTTTTCAAAATGAAGTATTAGAGATTTACAATTTTACCCAATGGAAAAGTAGCCTACCTAACAGAAAAAAATATTTCTGGTATAGACGAGCTTTTCAATATGTTCCTTCTTATGTTACAATAAGTGACAAATTTAAAATTAATGATAACAAGTTATTTTTTCATAGAGACATATTTAATTACAATGCAATTTGGGATGCTAAATATTGGTCAGGTGACAAGGTAAAAATGATAAATAATTGTGGTATTAGATATCCTTATTATTTTGATGATTACATTACACATTTGAGTGGACTACATAGAGAAATGAAACACCTAGGCATTAATCCGTGTCGAAGTAATAATTTTACTGCCTATAATGATAGTTATTTTGATGGAACTTATGATGGTTCAACAATGTGGAAAAGAGAATCAGAGAAAGGTAAATTCTCTGCTGATGGTTTATTCGCTTACATTCCTGATTATCCTGACTTTGACGAAGATTCTACCGATTTCCTATGCTTCAGATGGATTAAAGTTGACCCGACTGAGAGGGGTATAGACTTTATACCTACGGACTGTGAGGATGAGTCACCTAGAATGTATGTAGCAGCACTAGAAAATCAGATTGAGAGTATTGCTCAAACATTAACTAATCAAATTACGGATAAAATATTTGATGAAATTCATCCTTATGTTTATGACGATAGAGAGCCAGGTGCTTCTGGTGTTCCTCTCGACACTATGTACGTAACAACCCCTAGTGATACTTTACAGAAATATACTTTGTACTATTATGACATTAGTAATAATCTTGTTAAGACAGTTGCACCTGCAGGGGTGACAGTTGATAAGAATAGAACTCGTAGTGATATAGTGCAGCACAATTATGAATCAAAGTATAAGTATAATTCGCAAGGGCAAATGATTGAAAGTAAATCGCCAGATCAGAACTCTACTAATGCGATAAATATCTATGGGACTTCTTACACGTACGATGGTGAGACAATTTACGTTTATGATTTAGCAGGTAGATTAAGAATTACTGTTAACCCTAAACAAATATATAATACTGATTATGATGCTTGTGAAGAAGGTAATGTGTTCGCTCCAAAGGCAACTTACTTCAAATATGACAATAGAGGTCGACTAATAGAGTCAGGTGAGTTTACTGCATATTACCATGATAATATGGCTCACAATGCGGAGTTACCATTTCTGACTTTGGGTAATTATTTACAACGCTATTTGGATTACAAAGATGCTGGTTTAACTGATAGTACTAAGAATGATAATTTCTTCAAATACAAACGTCACTTCGAAAAGTATTTACTTGATAATATTGATTTTCCAAGTGATAGAAATGAGGCATCAACATATATGTCACAAAAGTTCCCGCATAATATAGCTTTTTGTGATACTGCATTATCGCCAACTACTCATTTGTACAGGAAAATAGGTCTAAAAACAATCACCCTATATGATAAGCCAGACCCTAATATGCCAATTGTTCTGTTTAATTATGATTTATCTTCTCAACAACACTTAGTCAACAGAATATCAAGTATTACTAGAATAACTGATTCGGAATGGGAAGGAGCTGGAATAGGGAATAAGGATAGAGTAACATCATATTATTCTTACGATCCACACGGTAATGTAGATTGGTATTATCAAGAAATATTACCTGGTAAATTTGATATGCTTGGTCTTGGAACTCTGGCACGTTACGAATATGACTTACTTAGTGGTAATGTACATGAAATCCATTTCCAGCAGAACCATCCTGAAGAATTCACTCAGTATTTTGAGTATGATGCTGATAACAGAATAACAGATGTAAGTACTAGCCGACATGGTATTCTTAGAGAAGGTGATTCTAAATACGAATTCTATCCTCATGGGCCGCTACAAAGAAGGTCTGTCGGTGCTGACTCGCTACAAGGACTTGATTACTATTACACTATCCACGGGTGGTTAAAAGGGATCAATTCTGTTAGTGTAGGGGGAACAGACAATATAGGAAAAGATGGATTTTTCTCTGGTCAAAGGAAAGTAGTTGGTAAAGACGTCTTCTCAATGAATCTGAACTATTATGAAGATGATTATAATTCAGCATTAGCAACTGGAATAAAATTTTGGAATGATATAGATCCACCAGACAGGAACTTATACGATGGTAATATATCATCTTGGAACAATAAATTTAATGCTATGGCATATACATCTGAAACAGATAATATAGACCCAGTTTTGGATGACTATCATGCTCAATACAAATATGATCTAGCTGGTAGGTTAGTAGAATCACAACTTGATACTATGGGAGGTTCAGGTAGAGTAGCACAAGATAAGTTCAGAACGGATTACTTCTATGACTTAAACGGTAATATGGACACATTAACTAGATGGGATAATCTTGCCATGCCCAATGGAATATCTAATTTACGTGGTACTGCTCCAATTACAGGTAAACCTAATAATCAACAAGTATTTTCAGTTCAATCAAATCCTTCTATTGGTGCTACAACTTTTGTTTATGACAATATGGGGAATTTGGTGTCGGAGATGAACCCACAAACAGAAACGATGGATCAGATTCATTGGACTGCCGACGGTAAGTTAGCAGTAACTATGAAAAATTTATTAGTAAAAGATTCTATCACTCATGACGAACATACACTAAGTTTATACCAACACTACTACTATGACGGTATGGGCAATAGAGTGCTAAAAGTAGGTAGCGGTAAACTAGACCCAACTGAAGCAGGAGTAGACCCCATCGTATTCCACTGTAATGAACATATAGCAGCCACTGGTTGTGCACCATGTCAGGAAGACTTGAACGTAAGAGGTTACTACTATGCTCGTGAGGCAGGTGGCAAAGTACTAGCAACTTACGAGACAAGCCCAGAAGGACTTACTGGTATGGGCTCTAGTTGTTATGCAGCTTACTATTACCAAGACCTAAAAGAATGGTACATATACGGCTCAGAGTCTGATGGACGGATATCTGTACTCAAACCTTATGTAAATGAGTTCACAGACCACTTACATAAAAATGCGATTCATCTTTTTGACCAAGCCGAACCTTATGCTATGAAAGACACAATCATAGAATACCAAGCAAACACTATTGGTTCGTTTACCTCAAACGCACGAATAACTGGCCATAAAGAATATGAAATAAAAGACCACTTGGGCAACGTAAGAGCAGTAATCAGTGATGTCAAAAACCCAATTAGTCCATCTTCTTCTGTAAGTAGTTGGACATTTACAGCAGAAATTCGTAATTTGAACAACTACTATCCTTATGGAATGGAATTACCAGGTGGTGCTTATTCGGCTATCGGTAACTATACCTACGGTTACAATGGTATGGAGAAGGACGATGAGTTGAAGGGAAGTGGGAAGCTATACTCTACACTATTCCGT
>Ga0172380_10000271_pt1 | contig 107145 bp, 80 predicted proteins | sample Leawe162metaG_FD_119747 | JGI IMG/M metagenome (GOLD analysis project Ga0172380, IMG submission 119747) | Leachate microbial communities from a municipal landfill in Southern Ontario, Canada - Leachate well 162 metaG | ecosystem: Engineered > Solid waste > Landfill > Unclassified | place...
AGTACACAAGTATTTTGCTTTTGACCTATGGTCTTCTTGTTAATCTGAAATAGTTGTATATACAACTATTTCAGATTTGTTCGATGGTCGGCGCTGTGGGTTTGTTCACGTAGATTTACCGCACAATTATTTCTCTCGCAACCGTGCTTCCATGTCGTCTAGCTGTTTAAGTCTGGCTGAGGCAATTTGCCCAGGGAGCATGCCTGCTTTCAATGCTTTGTGGCGATTGATTTCACCACGAACTTGAATGCGCAGTGTATCAAGCATGCCAAAAGCGCTGGATGGAATAGCGATAAGCGAAGCTGTAAACAAAAGGTCGTTAGTCACTCTGCCGGCCCGAGCTGATGAATTATTGTAGTGGTGGTTGAAACCTGGAATAGCAAAGAGAATGCCTGAGGCGGTTTTTGTTCCGCCAACATAGAGACTGGCTCCAATGTTTTGAGTGGCTGTTAGTTTTGCAGAACTCTATCGTTTTTTTCATAGCTTAAGACCAACCTCTTAGAAAACTAAGAAGTTGGTCTTAAGTTCCTTCGTTCCTAGCGATACCACCCCTGATACTGCTTTGGAATCTCACTTTGCCCTCAAACAAAGTGTTCTTGTGAAAAAGCTTATTTGTTCTTTCGATACTTATCAAAGAGTTTGTTGACGTTATTGATTTCGTTATTCATGCTTGCTTTCCAAGACTCGGCACCGGAGAAACCACGTACGCCACTACCTAGCGTATGGATGTTGCCATCAGTGCCGACATAACCTGCTGTGGAATATGGAACCATTCCTCCCTCTCCAGGTCTGCTGCTACTGTCGTTAAAGCCTGGGATCTGTTGGCCGATTCGGCCACCAAGGTCGCCAAGACCGCTTTTCATAACGAGAGCACGACCTTTGAAGTCATCGCCCAAGCCTCTGTCCATAGCTCCATTCAGTGCTCGACATGGTGGGCATGGGTTGTCTCGGCCAGTTCCCTCATAGCCGATTTCCATCACGATTGGCAGACCTAGTTCTTTTGATAGACGCTTCACTTCTTCAATATCGTTGCCGCTGTATTTGTGATCGGTGGCTTCTTTGATGCGTTTTTGTCTATCGAGTTGCTGTTCTTGTTCTAATTTCTTAGCTGCTTCTTGTTGTTCTGAAGACTCTGGCTTTTGCTTGTCTTTGGCAGCTTGAGCATCTTTGGCAGCTTGAGCGTCTATAGCGGCTTGAGCATCTTTGGCAGCTTGAGCGTCTATAGCGGCTTGAGCATCTTTAGCTACTTGAGCTTCTTTGTCTTCTTTAAGGAAGGGTGTTTCCTCCTTTGCGGCACTCTTATCAGCTTGCTTTTCGACTTGAGTATTTGTCTTCTCTGCTTGTTTCTCAGCTTGTTTCTCTGCTGCTTTCTCCGATGCTTTCTCTTGTGTCGGTGGTGTGAAATCTAGTTTTAAATTGGAATTGGCAAGATTTCTGCCGGTGGCATCAGCTGCATAGCGAGCTTGATCTTTTAGGCCAGCATTAATGTCGGCTGTCCAGTGAGTGCTTGTTACTTTGTCAGGGCCGACATTGCCTTTTTCGTCAGCCTTTAGTGATTGAACACTGGTGAATGCGAGGTCGATTGGCTGACCGCTGCAATCTTTCTGGCTATCTTTGATCCACTTATCCCAGTTTTGCATTGACTTGTCGTTAGGGTTTTCCGCCAGCTTCTGCGCCACAGCATCTTTATCTACGAACATAAATTTCAAGTTTGGATTTTCTTTTTGCAACTCAGGTAGCTTGTCCAGTAATTCCTGGCTTCCTGGCGTGTTCTTAGAGCCAATGATGATGGCGATACCATCTTTCTCTGCGGCGGCTGCGCTATAGGCATCTTTGGCTTGTCCAACAGTGAAGGCTCCAGATGCTTCTATCTTTTTGTCCCATTCTGATTTGGGCTTATCGTCAACTTTGGCATTTTCTTTGGTTTTGTCTGGCCCCTCTTTTGAGTCTTTTAGGCCGCCCCCAGATCTTGCATCGGAGAAGAGATCGTTTGAGTCGGCCTCTGCTCTCGACTCCTTTTTCTCTTTGCTAATTTCACCAGTTTTGTCCGCCGAATCTTTAGACTCAAGCTTGTTATTCTTATTTTCGTCGGTTATCGACAGCCCTGGCAGTTTAAAGTGCTCCCCTGGTTGGCGGTCTGATTTTTCCCAATTTTGAAAGGCTTGTTTATCAGAGTCGCTTATGCTGTTCAGAAAGGTATTTCTGTCGATCGAGCGGCAGCCTTTGTCTGTGCATTCGGCGACTTTGTCAGGGCCAGTTGGCATGTACTCAGCCTGGGCGCTGGGGCTATCTACTGTCGGTCTTCCCATGGTAGTAAATCTCGCTATAGAAAATTGGAGTGGTTCAGGGGTGAATGTCCTTTCAGACTAAGCTGAGATTGTTGCAGCAGTGTTGCAAAGTGGAAAAGCCGGGTAAATTGTTAGGCATGACCGGAGCACGTCTGAGTACTTGTGAGGAATAGCGGTTTGCCAGTACCTCGTATAGGAATAAGCTTCAAGGGCTGCCTGCTCATCATCTGCCCCCTAGTCGTGCAGGTTTTCTTAAGTGCTGGCCTGCTCTCCCTTGAGCAGGCGGCTCAGAACGCCGAGAAGGCAGAGCGGCGCTCTAAAGAGATTCTGGTTCGCATTACAGAGTTTCAGAAGAGTAATTACGACATGGTTCAATCTACTGTTCTTTTTACGTCTTTTGGGCGAGAAGAATACCGCCAGACTGCCTTGGCTAAGCAAGAAGAAGTGGCGTGGCGATTTAAGGCTCTTGAAGCGGCACTGAAACAGCAGCCAGAGCAGGCTGAGAACCTGAAGAAATTGACACTCGCCACTAGTGAGTATGTTGCTCGTTTTCGCCAAATATTGAATATGCTCGGTGAAGGCAATACGAGATTTGCAGCGGTGCTGGCAAGAGATTTGAGAGACTGCATACTAGTTGACAGAAACAATATTGCTCAACTCAACGAGAAAATCATTCGCTTAGAGCAAGAGCGCTTGTCTAATTCGCCCGAGTCTTCTATTCGCCTGCGAGACGATCAGCGTCGCTTGATATTTTTCGGTATTGGTCTAAACTTTTTAGCTGGTCTTATTGCTTCGTTTTTCTTCTTTAAAGATATTGCTTCAAGAATTGGCAAAATCTACTCTGATACCCGCGCCTATGCGACGCAAAAACCAATGCAGCCGGTGCTTGAGGGGAATGACGAAATTTCGCAACTAGACCGCAGTTTGCATGAAATGGCCAATCAATTAACAAGCTCGCAAGAACGAGAAACGGCAATGCTAGCCAATGCCGGAGATGTTATTTTTACTCTTACCAGTTCACTAACACTTAGTGCTGCTGGAGGCGCCAGTGAGCAACTATGGGGCACTAGCCCCCAAGATCTACTTGGAACCAGATTCATTGCCCTGATCGACCAGCAAGACGAGGCCCGTGTGCGTGACTTGTTGCATGATCTTGAGCCTGGTAGGAACACTAGCTTTTTTGCGGTATTAAGTGTTCGAGATCATTCGCGGGTTGAGTTTCAGATTAATGCTAGTCGATCTCGCGACGGGCAGAGTATTTATTGCGTAGCCCGCGACGTCTCTGAAGCTCGGCGTATCGAGCGCGCCAAGCAAGAATTCGTCAATATGTTGAGCCATGACTTGCGTACACCTCTGATGAGTCAATTGACTTTCCTTGAGCTGCTCAGTACTGGTAGCTATGGCGAGCTGAGCGAAAAGGGAACTAAGAGAGCACGCTCTGTGGCAAATAACTTAAAGGTCTGTGCCGGCCTTGTTGATGACTTTTTAGATATTGAGCAAATGCAGACCGGCAAATTCGAGTTAAGAAAAGAAAGCTGCGAAGTAACCAAGCTAATTGTCTCAGCCCTTGATCTGGTGGCTGACTTGGCACAATCGCGCGGCATTGAGATTACTGTTGAGAATATTCCAGCGCTTTCTGTACCAGCCGATGAAAGGCGCATTGTGCAAGTGCTTCAGAACTTTGTTTCAAATGCCATAAAGTATGGGGCAAAGCAAGAATCAGTTATTAAAATCGAATCGCGTTTAGTGCACGATGCTAAAAATCCGCAAATTGAAATTGCAGTTCTCGACAATGGACCAGGCCTTCCGTCTGAAATAAAAGATCGAATATTCGATCGTTATGCCGCCTATGTTCAGCTGCCCTCTGCCTCTGCTTCGAGAAAAGGTTCATTGATTAACAGCAATGGCTTAGGCTTGGCAATCTGCAAAGAAATCATCCAGGCTCACGGCGGCACCCTTGGTGGAGAGAATATCGAAGCTGGTGGGTGCAAATTCTGGTTCCGCTTGCCACTAGAATTGCATGAAGTAAAATTGTCTAGAGTGAAAGCAAACAGACTAGAGGAAGACTAAAGCTGTGGCCAGAATCTTATTAGCCGAAGACGACACCCTGGCAGCACAACTGCTCAAAGACGTGCTTGAGGGCGAGCGCCATACCGTTGATATGGTGCACGATGGTAACGACGCTTTGTCAATGCTGGGTGCTTATAGTTTTGACATTTTGATTCTTGATATCACTATGCCTGGTCTTGATGGCTTATCGGTGCTAAAAGAATTTCGCCGCAATGGTGGGCTCAATCCGGTATTGATTTTGTCAGGTCGAGGCAAGAGCGAAGACAAGGCTCTTGGTCTTGATCTTGGTGCCGATGATTACATGTCGAAGCCCTACGATGTACGCGAGCTATCATCGCGCATCCGTGCTTTGTTACGGCGTGACCCGCAATTGGCTTCTGAAGTTATTCAGTGCGGTAATTTAAAGCTCGACACTAAGGCTGGTAAATTGCATCGTGGTCTAGAAGAGATAAAGCTTTTACCTAAAGAGTATCTATTGCTCGAATTTTTGATGCGCCACCAGAATCAGCTATTTTCGGCCCAAGACTTATTGAATAAAGTCTGGCCATCAGACTCTGATGCTACCGAGATTGGAGTGCGAACAACCGTGGCGCGCATTCGTAAAAAGCTTGGTGAAGAAGAAAGCACTCTTCTTCAATCTATATACGGTCTTGGTTATCGCTTTGGGACGAAAGACTAGGCGTTGTTGCTGGCTTGATACTGGGCACTTCTATTGTGGCAATTGTGCTTCGACAAAACGGCCTCGTTTTTCGTCCCAGCGGTAGCACTTCAGGGCACTGCAGCATCGAGTAATTAGCGGTATTTCTTCTTTTAAGCTATCTAGATTGACAGCAGTTGAGGAGCCAAATGGCTGGCTGACCATGATCTGGCTGCGACAATCTCTTTTCGCCAGTGGTGGTTGCATCATCACTGCCAGGAATGCTGCTTTGCCAAGCATCGGGGCACCGCAAAAATCCTGGGGCAAATTGAGAAGAAGAAATCTTTCCTTCTTTGATTGAGCGGTACCACTTAGTTCAGTAACTTGCTGCTCAAGAGTGTGCATCATTCTTGCTGCTTCTTCAAAGGGTTTTAAATTATTTAGTAAGACGACGCTCCAGACCGTGCCGAGAAAAATGGCTGCTAGGGCATTGAGAACACTCATGGCTTTGCTTTTGGCGTCAACCATGAAACCCATTGCTAGAATGGCGCATAGTGCCGTTGAAGAGAGAAAGAAAAGTCTAAAGCCAACTAAGTTTGGATAGATGTGCCAAATTTGAAAAGTAAGAAGAACATTGACAATGCCCCAAAATATAAAAAATGCCAGTACTTTGGCAAAGGCCTTGTTGCGCAGTGCTTGGCTGGCGAGGTTGAGCACTGCCAGGGCGTAGCTCAGTAGCATGGCTTGCGTATAAGGTTGTGGCAGGGGATAGTGCTCATTAATAGGAATGAGAATTTTCATCAAAGTGCTTAGGTCAGCAAAATTGAGAAATTGTTTGAGCATAGTTTTGAAGTGAATTTTGCCGTAACCACCAACTTGGCCATGCAACACCACAGTTCTAAGAACGGCGAACAGACCTAGTATCGCAATAAACGGTGCTATTTGCTTTAGCGCGTCAACAAATTTTTTCTTGATTTTTGCTTGTTTTGACGTAGATTGATCTGGGCTAGATTGATCTGGGCTAGATTGATCTGGGCTAGATTGATCAGAGTTACAGTGACTAGATTTAGATTGATTAGAGTCTGGTCCGGCAAGTGAGAGCAATTCAGCTACAAACAGCACTGCTGGTAGTGTTATTGCTGTTTCCTTTGAACCGAGCGCTAACCAGAATGAAATTAGTGAAGCGACTAGCAGTCCTTTGGAAGCGGCGGTGCGAGATAGTAAATAAAGATAGAAGGAAGCAAGATAAAAGGCAGTAGGGAGTGAGTCTACGCGGCCAACAATAGTCGCCACTGAGTCTGGATGACCCGGATAGACGAGCATCAACGCCCCGGCGATAACTCCTGCGCCGAGGGCCGCCCGACTAGAAACAGCCCGCTTGAGCAGTTCGTTGGTTACAGCACCAGTAAGAAAGCAGCCAACTACATAGAAAAATAGGTTTGATATATGCCAACCCACAACCTTTGTTTGCCAGAGAGCATAGTCAATGACAAATGAGGCGCAGGTGGTTGGTCGATAGGCTGTGATGCCGTCTTCTTCACCGCTGGTCCACGAGCCAAAGAGCTTTCCTAGAAGGGCTTCTGGATGCCCGTTGAAAGTTTGATAGGGATAGACCAAATGACTAAATTCATCTAGGGTAAAGCCCGCATGGCAAATGCGACCATAGAGCAGTGCTACTAGAAGGGTGAGGCCGAGGAGTAGTCCAGCCGTCAGTAGCATTGTTTCTTTGGACAAGATGGGCTTGGGCAGCCGGTCGTCAGCAGCGCTCATTTCTTACTTCCATAAACAGCGTTGGCAATATCTTTGCTGAACGGTCCAGACATTCCTTCTACAGTTGTGTTTGTTAGTTCAACAACGCTCAGTCGCGCCTGTGGGTCCATAAACCAATGATGGCCGTAGGCGCCTCCCCATTGCAGTGTGCCTGCACTGTGTGGGCCTTTCTCTGGCTTAGGGTTGAGTAATACTCCTGAGCCGTAGGTGAAGCCCCAATCGCCTCCTGGAGACATACTGAGCTCGCCAATTTGGCTGGTGCACATTAGTTTGTAAGAATCACGACTGAGCCATTTACTGTCTTTTGTGCGGATCGCTTCAAGTAGTTTTAAATAGTCTTCAGCTGTACCCGAAAGCCCCGCGCCGCCAGATGGATAAGAGCTTTTGTTAAATAGACGAGCGGGGGCAAAGCTAAAGCAGCCGCCAACGAATGGCACTAGCTGTAGTGCCTGCATCCGTAGTGGTTCAAGGCTTTGATTGCTCTTACCATCGCTGGTTCTGTTATTGGTGTTATTGTTATTGTGACGAGCGGGATTGTCGTAGTAAGCAGTCGCCAGTCGATTGCGAGAACCCTGAGCCAGGCTGAAATCAGTGTCGGTCATGGCCAGTGGTACTGTGACTCTGGTGCGCACAATTTCAGACAATGAACTGCCCCCAGCTTTTTCTAATACGGCACCAAGTACATCAATAGAAAGCGAATAGCACCACTTCGTACCTGGCTGCCAAAGCAAGGGAACTGAGGCTAGTCGGCGCATGTTTTCAGCCATACTCAAACCAGGCTGATCGAGACCATCTGATACGTTTGCTCTGTGATAGGGGCCGTCTTTCTTTTCGGCAAAACCATAGCCGAGACCCGATGTGTGGTTCAGTAGCTGCGAAACTAAAATTGTCGGTGTGGAGCCGTCTGCTAGTTTTGGCTTAAAATCAGGCAAGAACTTAGTTACTGGATCGTCGAGCTTTAATTTCTTCTCTTCAATCAGTTTCAGTGCTGCTGCTGAAACAATTGTTTTAGTCATTGATGCTAGCTGAAAGATGCTGTCTTGCTTCATGGGCTTTTGCATTTCGCGGTCAGCTAGACCAGCAGCACGTTTGTAGATGACTCTTCCATCTTGCGCCACTACCACCACTGTGCCAACTATGCGCTTTTCAGCTAAAGCTTTGTCGATTACTTTATTGAGACGGGTTGCTAGTTGATTATCTGAGAGCTGTGCAACAACCTCAGTTTGTTTTGCCGTGACCGCTGGAGCTGCTTGAGCCGCTGGGCTTGCTAGGCTTGCTAGGCTTGTATAGATAGTCAGCTGAGTTAGTAAGGTGATCTGAAGCGAAGTTAGAATCAGAGCAATCGGTTTGAAGGGCGTTGTCACGTCTTAGTCTCGTGTAATGCTAGTTTAAGTCTCGTCTAGGTCTATTTAAAAATCGAGGTCGATCCGGGCGAATTTTATCACTTAATGCCCGGTGAGGCTTAATTCCGGCCACGTGGGGCATAAACAGCTTAGCCATAGAAGGCACAGGTAACCCAGAGTCTGCCCTAAGTGAGTAGAAGTCAATAAATGTCAGATGGGCCGAACCGGTATGACCCGGAAAAAGACCTTCTCGGGAAGCCAGAATTTAAAACTGAGGAGAACGCTGCGCCGCAGCTTTATAGTTTTGAAGATTCACCGACTGATAATTCTGAACTTGCTTGTCTAGATACTCTCAACTCCGCAGATTCCACCGCTTCTTCAGACGTACGCACATCCAGTGAATCAGCCGGTAACCTCGTGGCGAACTCTAAGGCGGTTCCTAAGGTTACAAACGATTTTGCTATCAGCCTTTTGACCCCGGTGTTGCCAGTGGCGCCGAAGTACTCGGGGCTGCCCTTTCCCATTATTTTGATATTTATTGCCTGCGGAATTTGTGCCTTGAGCTGGTGGATAGAACCCCTGCGAGCGAGAGCCGTAGTCAATATTCTTGATACGAAAGGCGTTCATGCGCCAGATTTTGTCGATGCTCATATTAATCTGGCTCAGGTTCTTTACCGAGCCGGTGCCCATAATGCTGCTTCTGATAGTCTTAAATCGGCATTGGCAATGGTTGCCGCTAGCCCTTCTGTCGATAAAGTGCAGCAGGTTAGCTTGTTGCTGAGGCTGGCGCAGAGTCAGTATGACGGTGGTGCAAAAGACGAGGCCGAGCAAACCGCCGCTCAGGCCCTAGTACTACTGAAAAAAGAGTCCATTGCTGCTGTTCCTATTTCTGTTTGCTGGCAGCTCGATGCCTTGGCGCATACCATCGAGAGAGATCGAAGCGATCGTGTCCGCAACAGAGATTTGGCTATAAAAATGTGGCTCAAAGCAATCGAGTATTTTAGAGACATTAACCCTGTTCTCATAACGAACTTCTATTCTGGTTTGGCTAATGCACAGATGAAGCAGCACGAATATTCGTCAGCTGCAGCTAATTTTATGGAGTTCATTCGTCATAGCGAAATTCGGGGCGATCGTCTCTGGCGTGCTCGAGGCTATAGGCAAGCAGCCTTCTGCTACGACCGTGATGAAAATTACGAACTGGCACAGAGTGCTGCAACAAAAGCGATAGAGATGTGCGTGAGACTTGGCCCTTCTGCCAATCGTGAGTTGGCTTATAGTCAGTATCATTTAGGTGAAGCTGAAAGTCATTTGGGTTTGCAAAAGGCTGGTATCAAGCATCTTAACGATTCTTTGGAAGGGCTAAAGAAATACTATCCTGATGAAGGCTGCTATACCTATGCTCTTTGGTATCTGGCCAATTGCTATCGTGATGTTGGTGAGCACGCCCAGGCTCTAAAACTTTATCATCAATGCATAAGCGAAACCAATGACAGCGGCTCTGGGCCTGACATTGAGGATGTGCGAAAAGACTTGGACAAAATCACTGGTACAAATTGACGGGTACAAATTGAAGTGAGACGAGGGGAGATAGTACATGGCTGAGCTTCAAGTTGAAGCAAAATACAAGACAGCTGTTGGTCGCACCGCATTTACTATTATGTGCGCACTTTTCCCTGTTTGGGCCTTGATTGAGCCAGCAATCTTAGGCTACGTAATTGGCAGCACGTTTATGCATCCTGAGGGTAAGGTCTTTTCTGATACTGTCGGCATCTGCCTCACTATGATTGCAACCATATTCCTTGGCATTCTAGGCACTGCTATCAGTGAAGACAATCGTTTGCTGGCGAGTAAAAGTGGTCTGGCATTTCCTCTTTACTTGCTGCCGCAACTGAATTTTCGGCGCAATCGTAACTGGTCAGATCTCAATAGTGCTGGTCTTGTTATTGACGGCGAGAAAAAACAATTTACACTCAATTTTACCTCTGGCGGTTTCTTAGTTTTCGACATGGCCAAGTTTGAGCCTAAGCAAGTTGAAGAGTTTCTTCTAGCAATTGAACTTTGGGGTAACAATTGCAAACGCGACATTGCTTTAATCGACTATCAGCAGGGTTTGCAGTCAATCGGAAAAGACGATTCTTCTACGCCGGGCTATACACAGATGTGGGAAGAAGAGCTAAGTAGGCGCTTTAGTGCCACTACATTTATTCCTCTTGAGCCCGATCACCTCTTGCAAGATGGCCGCTTGAAAGTGGTTAGACAGCTGGCTTTTGGCGGCCTGTCAGCAATTTACTTGGCGCAGAACAAAGGCTCAGAGCTTGTGGTTTTGAAGGAAGCTGTAATCCCTGGCAATAGTGACGTGCAGGCCCAAGCGCAGGCAGAACGTCATCTTGCCCGTGAATCACAGCTATTGAGTCAACTTGATCATCCTAATATTGCCAAAGTCTACGACTATTTCATTGAAGATGGTCGCCACTACATTCAGATGGAGTATATAAGTGGTGCCGACTTGCGTCAGTATGTAAAACAGAATGGCTGCCCAGGCAGTCGGCAAGTGGTTGAGTGGGGCATTGTCATTGCCAATATTCTGGAATATTTGCATAGTCAAAATCCGCCAATCATTCACAAAGATCTTACTCCTGATAATCTTGTTTTGTGCCATGACGGGCGGCTGGTGCTGATTGATTTTGGTGCCTCAAATCAGTTTATTAGTAAGGCCACCAATACAATTGTTGGCAAACAGTCTTACATTCCCCCAGAGCAATTGCGCGGCAAGACTGTTCTACAGAGCGACATCTATGCTGCTGGTGGCACTTTATACTATCTGCTTGTTGGCAAAGATCCCAAAGCGCTATCGGTTTCTCATCCAATTAAAGTAGTGCCAGAAATAATTGCAGAGCTAGATCAGGTAGTGGCTATTGCCACTGCTTTCGAGCCAGAGGAGCGCTATCAAACAGCCACTGAATTGAAGTGTGCATTAGAGCTTTGTTTGCCTAAACTTAATATGGCTGGTGCGTCATGAACTCTAGTGGCCGAGAAATATTTATCGACAAGCAGAGTGCCTTGAGCTTTTCCGGGCAGAGCAATAGTGCTTTGCAAGAGCCACTGCTAGCCTCGCCTCGATTTGTTTCTACTGGTTTCTGGCTACTTTGTCTCGGACTTTTCTTGCGCGTGTTTTTCCCTGGCGGCGACATGACTTCTGTGGTTGTGACATTTTTGCCGTTGCAGCTCTATTGGGCATTCTGCCTAAACCGCATGAGTCAAATAATGGCCGGTAAGTTTGACACGAGAGTACCTTTTAGTGAAAGTATGATTGTCTTGCTAGCGGCTGTATCGCTTTTCTGCATACCCCGCCTCGATGATTATCCCCTTTCGCTCTATCAGATAGACCCATTCTTTTGGCTCTGGATGGCTATTCAGCTGGGTGTGCCATTTACGCTGTTTCTGCGGAGCAAGCAGGCATTGCTGAAGAGTCTTAATAAGCAAGAGGATGCCTTTACCTATCTGCTACCGATGACGATGGCAGTGTTGGCCAATATTTACCTCTCTGTGTTGTTCTTCTTGCCAGCGCCAGCATTGTTTACCATGATTTTTGTGCCCGGTTGGGCTCTCTGTCAAATTGGTGTTCTATCTATATACAATTTTCTTTTGCGCGGTACTTTTGCTGCTGACTTGAGAGTGGTTAAAGCTATTAGAAGCAAAGTGCAACAGTCTCGGCTTCTCTCTCAAGACTATCCAATTATCATGGACTATAAGGCTTTTGGTGGCATGCGCCGCTGGCTTAGCGAGCGTTTCTCTAGCTCAGCTAATGCTTCTATTGATGAGCGAAAGAAGATTCCCAAGATAATTGCGGCAAGCTTGTTGGCGCCGATGCTCCTGATCGGTACCTTTGTTGTGCTTTTCAATCATTTTGGGCGTTCATATCTGGGGCCGATAGCCAATGCTGGTGACTCTTCGGGAGTAGCGATTGTGGCTACCACTGCCGCAGTGGCTCCAGTTGCGGGCACGGCCTTTGCTAATCGCGTCTATGACGCCGCTTTGAATTCCTGGTTTATAGAGGGCTTAGGGGTATCACTGCTAATCTCGCTTGGTTGTATTTTGTTTGCCTATGTAATAAGACCGACTCATTTTCTCATTGGTAGCAAGGGCATCAAGTTTCTCTACAAGCATGGGCCTTGGTCTTCAGCTGATGAACTGCCTTGGAGCGCAGTCAATTTGATAAGTTATGAAAACCCCTCCGATAGCCGTTTATTTGCCAGCAAGAAAATCGTTTTTCAGGGCGATTCCCTGACGAAGAAGCTTGACCTTTCCTCAATAGACAGTGTGGATGACAAAGAAGCAATCATTAGGGCCATAGAAAAATGGGCGCCAGATGTTAAGCGTGACGCTGAAGTTGAGCAGCTCTTGTTGCCTGCTTCGAACCATAGTTATACCGAATTATGGCTGCAAGCCCTTTCAGCTCCACCAAAGCGCGAGCGATTGAAGCCACTGATTGAGAAGAGTTTGTTGCAGAATGCTCGGTATCAAGTTGAGGGTGCGATTGGTGTCGGAGGCCAGGGCTCAGCCTACACTGCCCTCGATCGCATGAGTGGTGCTACTGTGGTTTTGAAGGAGTTTATTCTGCCAGTTTTTGTTAATGTCAAAGTGCGCAAAAGCGCCCTCGAACAATTTGAAAATGAAGCTAAGATTTTGCGTCAGTTAAATCACGAGCAGATTGTGAAATTGCTTGATTTCTTCGTGGAGGATCACCGGGCTTATTTAGTTCTTGAACACATTGATGGTACTTCGTTGCGCACCTTGGTTGAGAAAAATGGTAAGTGTGACGAAGCTACTGTGCGCTCTTTGGCTTTGCAGATGTGTCAAATTTTAGAGTATTTGCATGGTCTGTCTCCAGCGGTGGTGCACCGTGATTTCACACCCGATAACTTGATTTTGCGCAGTGACGGCAAGCTCAAGTTAATCGACTTCAACGTCGCTCAACAAGTAGAAGAGTCAACCACTGGCACTGTTGTTGGTAAGCATGCTTACTTGCCGCCTGAGCAGTTTCGTGGTGAAACCGTTAGTCAGAGCGACCTTTATGCCCTTGGCGCCACTCTCTATTTTCTCCTCACCGGAGTTGACCCTGAACCAATTTCTGTCTCAAAACCTAAGGCGGTTGTGTCTGATGTAAGCCAAGAGTTTAGTGATGTTGTCGCCAAGGCCACCTGTTTATCAGAGGAAGAGCGCTATCAGTCAGCAAAGGAAATAGAACTTTCGATCTTGTCTCTCAGTGCTGTTTCTCAGAATCACTAAATTAGACACAGTTCAAAAAGCCAACCTCTTGGCAATGACCGTGGGTGAGAGGAAGTAGACAATGGCAAGTCTGTTGATTTCGGCTGCATTGGTTAATCTCCCTTAATTGATTTGATCGCGATTGATATTTAGTAAATATCTTCTTGTGCCCGTGGTTGGCTCATCGCAAGGTCCGTCGAAGTGTTGTCATGTGGCCGTTTGCGAGCAATTGAGCATGGCGCAAATACCGACAGAATCCTAAACATCAGGAGCTTCTTCACATTTTGTTGCTATCATTTACATAACTGAGGGACGCCAACTGGTGGGGGATACAGAGCTTTTAGGGCTCATGAATCTGCGCCAACGAGCGTGCCGAATAGGCCAGTTTATAGTGGTCGCTAACAAGGAGCTCAATATGGTGATGGCGGAAATTAAGAACAAAAATCAGGCTTACCTCGACATGGATGACAAATATGTCAATCCGGTTCTGTCGCGCTCAGCTCGAATCGTGGCAGAGAGAGCCAGTGGTTCATACATCTACGATATGAACGGTGATGCCTACCTCGATATGGGTACTGGCATTGCAGTTAACAGTGTTGGCCATTGCCATCCTAAGGTTGTTGCTGCTGCTAAAGCTCAGCTTGATCAATTGATGCATACATCAGTTACAACGCACCACCAGCGCTACATTGAGTTAGCGAAGAAGTTGGTAGAGATTGCCCCATCGAAAAAACTAGACTCTGTTTTCTTAACTAACTCTGGTGCCGAAGCCGTAGAAGGCGCCATCAAAATGGCTCGCTACGTCACCGGTCGTCCTGTGATTATCAACTTCCGCGGTTCGTTCCATGGTCGTACTATTTTCACCACAGCGCTCACCACTTCCAAGCTTTATTATCGTGAAAAATATGAGCCACTACCTGGTTCTATCTTCACCGTGCCTTTCCCATATCAGTTCCGCTCGCACTTCAAGGATGATGCCGACAAGTGTGTTGAAGAGACATTTAAAGAGATCGAAGTGCTCTTCCACCAGTTCGTGCATCCTGACCAAGTGGCTTGCTTCATCGTTGAGCCAATTCAAGGTGAAGGTGGTTACGTGGTGCCACCAAACGGCTTCCTCCCTCGTTTGCGCAAACTCGCTGACAAGCACGGCATCATGCTAATCATTGATGAAGTGCAATCTGGTTTTGCTAGAACTGGCAAAATGTTTGCTATCGAGCACGAAGGTGTTGAGCCAGACATTATGTTGATGGCAAAAGCCCTAGCTGGTGGTTTGCCACTTGCTGGTTTCATTTCTAAGAGCGAACATTCGCACAAGTGGCCTGCTGGCCGTCACGGTTCAACCTTTGGTGGCAACCCAGTATCTTGTGCTGCTGCTCTAGCTACCATTCAAGTAATTGAAGAAGAGAAGCTCTGTGCCCGTGCCGCTGAACTTGGCGAAAGAATGATGAAGCGCCTGCGTGACTTTGCTAAAGGCAAAGACTACATTGGCGAGATTCGTGGTCGCGGCTTGATGATTGGTATCGAATTCAATGATAAAAACGGCGAACCATCTAAAGAGCACGCCGATAAAGTAGCCGAACGCTGCTTAGAGAACAAAATGATTGTGCTCACCTGTGGTGTTGCCGGGCAAGTAATTCGCTTGATTCCACCACTGACTATGTCTGACGCTGAATGCGACAAGGCCCTGGAAATACTTGAAAAATGCATGAAGTTCTAGAACTTCAACAATTTAGGAGAAACAATCTAAATGAGTACATCAACAATGCCTGAAGCATCTGCTAAGAAAGCTGAGAAGCCACACACTTACGGCAATTACATCAATGGCCGTCAAGTTAAGTCAGAAACAGGCGAGACTTTTGCTTCTTACAATCCAGCAAAAACAGACGAAGTGATTGGTTACTTCGCATCCTCTACACCTAAAGATGTGAAAGATGCTGTGGATGCTGCTGCTAAGGCTTTCCCAGCCTGGAAGCGCACACCAGCTCCTCACCGTGCTGAAATCTTGCTCAAAGCAGCACACCTTTTAGAGAGCCGCAAAGAAGAGTTGGCCCAGACCATGACTCGCGAAATGGGTAAGGTCATCAAAGAAGCTCGCGGCGACGTGCAAGAAGCTATTGATATGGCCAAGTATATGGCTGGCGAAGGCCGCAGATTGGTTGGTCAAACTGTGCCATCTGAGCTGCCACACAAATTCGCCATGTCTGTCAGACAGCCAATCGGCGTAGTGGGTTTGATCACTCCCTGGAACTTCCCTGTTGCTATCCCAAGCTGGAAGACTCTTCCTGCTTTGGTTGCTGGTAACACAGTTGTTATCAAACCAGCTAGCGATACTCCACTTTGCGCTTTGATGTTTGTTGAAATTCTCAACGAAGCTGGATTGCCACCAGGTGTTCTTAACTTGGTTACAGGATCTGGATCCAAAGTTGGCAATGCTCTAGTTGAAGATTCTAGAGTGCATGCTATTTCGCTAACTGGCTCGTGTGAAGTAGGCAAGAAAGTTGCCGGCCGTTGCGGCGAGTTGATGAAGAAAATCTCCTGCGAACTAGGTGGCAAGAATGCCATCTGCGTTATGGAAGATGCTGATATTGACTTGGCTTTAGAAGGTGCTCTCTGGGGCGCCTTCGGTACTGCTGGTCAACGTTGTACAGCAGCTAGTCGCGTCATCGTGCACAAAGCTCGCTACGAAGAGTTCTGCACCAAGTTCAAGAAAGCTACTGAAGCTTTGAAATTGGGTTATGGCCTCGATGAATCAGTTCAAGTCGGCCCAGTTGTAAACCAGGGCCAACTCGATACAGTAAAAATGTATGTTGAGATTGGCAAAAAAGAAGGTGCAAAACTTCTTTGTGGTGGCAACGCCCTAACTGAAGGCGTCTTTGCCAAAGGCTTCTTCCACGAGCCGACCGTATTCTGCGACGTTAAACCCAGCATGCGGATTGCTCAAGAAGAAATCTTTGGACCAGTGACCTGCATTATTCCGGTTGAGAACTTTGAAGAAGCACTTGAAGTAGCAAACGGAACCGAATTCGGCCTTTCGCTCTCTATGTACACCAAAGACGTTAACCGCGCCTTCATGGCCATGGAAGACCTAGAATCAGGCATTGTTTATATCAACGCTCCAACCATTGGCGCTGAAATTCAGTTGCCTTTCGGTGGCGTTAAGCAAACTGGCAATGGTCACAGAGAAGCTGGTACTGCCTGCATCGACTTCTTCACCGAATGGAAATCTATATATGTAGATTATTCCGGCCGCTTGCAGAAAGCTCAAATCGATACAGACGAACTCGTTGCGAAAGCTGAATAATAGAAATTCAATTGGAGATAAGAAATGGATTTTGATTTCACACCCGAACAAATTGCAATGCGCAAACATATGCGTGAGTTTGCTGAGCGCGAGATTGCTCCTAAGGCTCAAGCTAACGACCGCGCTTGCAAATTCGATTGGGATATTGCTAAGAAAATCTTTGCCGAAGGCTTCCTTGGTTGCCCAGTTCCTGAAAAATACGGCGGCCTTGGCATGGACTACATCGCTTATGGCTTGATGACAGAAGAAGTAAACCGCGTTTGCTCGTCCACTAGAACTTTGTTCTCAGTGCAAACATCATTGGTTGCTTTGACCATTTTTAAATGGGGCACCGAAGAACAGAAGATGCACTACTTGCCTAAACTTTGTTCGGGAGACTTCTTGGGTTGTTATGGTTTGACTGAGCCAGAAGCTGGATCAGACGCTGCCAATCAACAAACTCGCGCTATCAAAGATGGCAATGACTACATTCTCTCTGGTTCCAAAACCTGGATTTCTTGTGGCACCATCGCTACCCACGCTTTGATCTTCGCTACTGTTGATCCATCTCTAGGCCACAAAGGCATCACTTGCTTTGTTGTCGATACCAAATCAAAAGGCTTCACTGCTCAAGCAATGCACGGTAAGCTCGGTTTGAGAGCTTCTGATACTGCAAGTCTCTTCCTCGATGAAGTAAGAGTGCCTGCTGAGAATATGCTCGGCAAAGTTGGCGAAGGCTTCAAAATTGCTATGTCAGCTCTAGACAACGGCCGCTTCTCAGTTGCCGCTGGTGCAGTTGGCTTGGTTCAAGGTTGTATTGATGCTTCTGCTAAATACGCTATGGAGCGCAGAACTTTCGGCAAGCCAATTGGCGAGCACCAACAAGTGCAAGCTATGATTGCCGACATGGTTGCTGACTGCGAAGCTGGCCGCTTGCTCTACTTGCGTGCTGCTCACTTGAAGAACAAAGGCGTGCGTAACAGCCGCGAAACTTCAATTGCTAAGCTCTTCTGTGGTGAAGCTGCCAACAAGCATGCTCACAATGCTGTGCAAATCTTCGGTGGCTACGGCTTCTCTGATGAGTATCCTGTTGAGCGTTACTTCCGTGATGCCAAAGTATTGAACATCTACGAAGGTACTCGCGAAATTCAGCGCATAATCATCGGCCAAGATGCCCTCGGTATTCGCCTTGCCAACGGCAAGCCTGCTGAGAATCTAACTGCAATGGCTGCTGTTTAACAGTTGCTGAGCTAATCAAACTGAGGAGGAGGGGCTTAGGCTCCTCCTCTTCGACAAGATTTCGCTATTTAAATTTACTGTTCCAAATTTACTTCTCAGGAAACTTATATATGTCGCTTCGAGCTTTCGGTCTCTTTGGTCGTAAAAAAAATAGTTTCCATGGAAACTATTTTTTGAGAGCTTCCTTTATACTGCCATGCACCTTAATCGTAATGTTGTCTGCCCGTGCCCAAGGACCTGCCGAGCATCAAACGGCAGTTGTCGGCCAGGGTCACGCCAATGCTTTAGTCGGTACACTGACTAGCTTTGATACAGACGGCGATAATGCTTTAAACATCGGCGATTATGCCCGCGCCCAAGAAGTATTTAGCAACCGAATCAAGAACTTGAGCAAAGACCAGAATAAAGGCCAAGATAAGAAGGGCGCTTTTGCCGAAGTTGGCTTGCGTGCTGGACTATTTGAAGCACTTCTGTGGCAGGGCAATATGTCGGCAGCCGCCGCTGAACTGAAGCGCATTCATAAGGTTTTTGATCCGCTAACAACAAATCTTGGCGAAAACAATGTTGAGCAAGTAAATATGCTCAACGCTCGGGTACTAGATGCTCAATCATGGCTGGAAGAAGGTCAGGGCCAGCGCGATCAAGCTATGCAGACCCTTCTTAAAGCCATCAGCTTGCTAAAAGTTGCCGGTGTAGATGAGCACGAAACTTGGCGATTAGTAACTTGCATGGGGCATCTAGCTAGTCTGCAGGCTGGCATGGGTGCATATAATCAGGCTGCTCAATTGTTGCAAGAGGCTCTTACTTACGCGAAAAATTCACCAAGTATTGCCCCTCTTAATATTGCTGATATCGAAGAGCAGCTAGGTTCAATGCTCTTCAAACAAGGTCGCGCCGCTGAAGCGAATCAGCACTTTGCTATAGCCCTGGCCATGGACAATGCCACCGGTGCGGTGCAGCGCAAGTACTCACCAAAGCCTTACTGGCTCTGCCCTACTTATACCTACACTGAAGGCTCACCCTGGTCTAGTCGCAGCTTCCAAGATGGCTTGCAGCGCAAGCGTATTACTTTAGATGCAGTGGCTGTCGAAGCAGTAGCTATTCGGGATAATTCGGCTCAGGCTAAAGGCAAGGTAATCAAAGTTGCTTTGACCGTGCTCAACCGTGGTCGCACTCCCCTAGATTTTATGGGAAGAAAACCTGAGTTTATTGCCATGACCCCTAAAGCTGTGATGGCAACAATGATTGAACCGCTCAAGTTGGCGGATAGCGTCGAGAAGAAAGCTCAAAGTAAAGCTAAGTGGGTGCGCTTCTGGGGGCAGGATGCCACTCAAACCCTGACTAGCACTTATATCAATCAGCCTTCCTATGGCTATGGCTACGGTGGCTTCTATCCTCCGGTGATGAGTTATGGTGGCACCATACCGACTGTTATGCGCAACGGCAACATGACCACTATGATGACCCAGGTGCCTGACTATGCCGCTCAGCAAAGAGCTATGGAAAAGGCTCGGGCCATTGAAGATGACGGTAAAGCTTACGCCGATCAGATTCGTTCTCAGAGCCTGGGCCCCTGCGATATCAATGGTGGTGCAACTATTAGTGGTGCTGTATTCTTTCAGCTTGATGATGCCAGTAAGGCTGGGTCATGCATAGTGAGAATTCCCATTGGCGACGCTACTTTTGAATTCACTTTTGATAAACTCGCCGGTAACTAGAGTTAGTTGGAAACTAGGAACTAATCAATGAAAGCAGTTAAACCTGTCAGTGTCGACAAATTCCCTGGGATGATTTGCCGGGGCTATTACTTTGATGCGCCGTTGAACTATGCAGATCCCACCGGACCGACAGTTTCAATTTTTGCCAGAGAAGTGGTGGCGACAGAGAATGTAGCAAAAAGCGATTTGCCCTGGCTCTTCTTCCTGCAAGGTGGCCCGGGCTTTCAAGCTCCGAGACCAGAGAGTCTATCTGGATGGATGAAGCGAGCGGCAAAAGATTTTCGTATTTTGCTAGTTGATCAACGTGGCACAGGTTTAAGCACGGCAGTTACTGAACAACTTGTCTTGACCCATCCGACAGCGCAATTGCAATTTGATTACTTGCAGCAGTTTCGAGCCGACAATATTGTTCGCGATTGCGAGTTAATTCGCAAGTCGCTCTGTCACGGCAAAAAAGTGACACTGTTGGGCCAGAGTTTTGGCGGCTTTTGCAGTACGACCTATTTATCAATGGCTCCAGAGGGTTTGAGTGGTGCCATTTTAACAGGTGGCTTGCCTCCCCTTGTTGACGACGGCGATGAGGTCTATAGGCAGACCTACCGTGAACTGATTAAGAAGAACAAGCTCTTCTATAAGCGCTTTCCTGGTGATATCGAGAAGGTGGCGCGAATCGTCGAGCATTTGCAGAAGAGTGCTGTATTTTTGCCTAGTGGAGAACCTCTTACTGTCGAGCGCTTCTTGCAGCTTGGCCTTAATTTTGGTTTTAATTCAAGTGGGGGCAGTATGAACACTGTTCACTATATGCTTGAAGGGGCCTTCGGCACCACTATTGATTCTAAGAAGCCTAAGCTGACATACACCTTCTTACGTGATGTCGAGAGTCAATTGCACTTCAATACCAACCCTATTTATGCGCTTCTTCACGAAGCTATTTATTGCCAGGGGCGGCCGTCGAACTGGTCAGCGGCTCGCCTGGTGAGTGAGTTTACTGAGTTCAAAAAAGACTCGACACCAATATTCTTTAGTGGTGAGATGATCTATCCTTGGATGTTTGATGAGTACACTTGTCTCAAGCCATTTAAAGAGGTAGCTGAACTTATCGCTGCCTATACTCAGTGGCCACCACTTTATGATCTTGAGAGATTGAAGAACAACGATGTGCCCTGTGTTGGCACGATTTATTGCAATGACATGTATGTAGCTCGTGAGCTAGCTGAGCAAACTGCTGCTGCCATTCAAGGCATGAAAATTTGGATCACTAACGAATATGAGCACGACGGCTTACGGCAAGATGGCGAGCTTTTGCTCGATCGCTTACTGACTATGCTTAACCAATAAGTCTAGTCGCCACTCGAGAAGAGTTTATTGAAGATAATACTCACTTTCGACTGCTTTGCTTGGCCAGCTGGCAATCTCTTGCTGCGGGTATTGCCCAGATTGCTGCTTGTCAGCAGGTCCACATGTAGTTCGTGAGCGTTTTGGTAGCGGTCTTTTCGGGCCTTGGCCATGGCTTTGTTGATGATTCGCTCAAGCTGCATAATCTGGTTGTCAGCTATTTTTTCTGAAGCTGCTATTGAGGCAGGTTGCGCTGTTATCTTTTTTGTCATTATCGTCAATATTGTTTCGCCGTTGTATGGCGGCTGACCGGTCAACATTTCATACATGACGCAGCCCATAGAGTAAATATCAGAGCGCTCATCTATTGCCTCGCCCAGGCACTGCTCAGGGCTCATGTACAGAGGTGTGCCCAGCATGTCGCCAGTGTTTGTCAGTTTCAATTGCCCTCGGTTACTTGCAAATTGGGCGATGCCAAAGTCGATGAGCTTGATTTGTTCTATTGCTGGCGCTTGCATAACCATTATGTTTGACGGCTTTAGATCGCGATGTATCACTCCCTTGCCATGGGCCAGTTCAAGCGCTTCAAGTATCTGAGAGCAGATGGCGACGAAAGTGTGAAATGAGAAGGTTCCATTTTTTGCTAAATGTTGGTCGAGGGTAAGGCCCTCTAGTTTTTCCATGACGATATAGGCAGCACCATGGTTTTGCAGCACAACATCTCTGATTTCTACAATAGCTGGATGCTTTATCACTAAGAGTGCCCTAGCCTCTCGTATGAATCGCTCCAGCTCAGTGCTTTGCTCTGCTTTTGTTGGCGCGAAGTGTTTGATCACGGCCGGGCATTTGCACACTGTATCGTGAACTGCGTATATAGTTGTGGCACTTTTCAACTGGGCTTTATTGCTGCTATTAGTCTGACTAATTACTGATTCGATGATGTATCGGCCATCAAATATGGTGCCTAGCAGATTGTTAGAATCGTCGATTGCCAAAACATACCAGCCTGTGCTATTCAGATTTTTCTCTGCTGCTATTCTTTCTTGTTATTCGTTCTTGTTCTTTTGGCCTAGACCAAAGAGGTTCAACCAGTTTTTGTCTTTAGGCAGGGCAGAGCTCTCAGCTTTGTCGGCCTTACTTGTATTGACTGCTTTGCTTGGTAATTTAGGTTTTTTGCCTTCTTGAATTGCTATTAAAGCCTCTTTCATCTTCTCAGCTGTCGGGAAACGATTTTCAGGCTTTTTCTCTAAGGCGCAAAGAACTACGGCGTCGAGTGCCTCTGGAACGTCAATGTCTTTGAAGCGCTCTCTTAGGCTTTGGGGCTTTTGGCTTACTTGCTTGAAGCCCAATCTGACAGGGTTTGACGAACTAAAAGGAAGCTTGCCTGAAAGAGCTTCGTACATCAAGCAACCAAGAGAATAAATATCTGAGCTACCATCAAGTCTTTCGCCGAGGCACTGCTCTGGACTCATATATGACGGGTTGCCGAACTCTTCGCCGTCGGCCGTCATATAGCGGGTTTCGCGGCCAGGATTGGGTAGCACTTTGGCGATGCCAAAATCAGATACCTTGACGAAATCGCCACCGCCTTTGGCTTTGAGTAAGTAGATATTGGCTGGTTTGAGATCGCGGTGAATTAAATTATGGTGATGAGCGTGGGTGAGTGCGTCGCATATTTGAATGGCTATATCGATTAGTCGATCTACTTCGAGAAAACCTTCTGTGCTAATTACTTCTTCTAGTGTGGGGCCGGCAAGAAAGTCCATTACTAAATACGGATATTGCTTTTCGGAGAGGCCGAATTCATAGACCGAACAAAGATTTGGATGGTTTAGTTGCTTTGCTTTGTTGGCCTCCTGCTCAAGGCGTTTCAGCGTTCTTTTGTTTTCGAACGGCGATCGCCTGAAAATTTTCATGGCTAGCAGGGCGTCAACTTTACCCGAGCGCGCTTGATAGACATAACTGAGTGTGCCTTTGCCTATGCGGTCCAAGAATTGATAGCCGCCTTCAGTCAAATCAAGCAATCTAATATTGGGGTCAAACCGTCTTTCGGCAGCGGCATCGCTGGCTACGTCCGGGGCCGCGCCGATAGCAGTACTAGATTTCGCCTCAGCAGATTGAGGGCGGGCTTGCAAACTAGAACAGTGGCAAAAACCTGGGCGACCAGCGGCAAGCGATGAAATCGTAGATTGGCTCGGGAAAATTGGTCTGCTACAGGTTTCGCAGACTTCTCTTAGTATTATTCGCTGTTCTTTGTCTGCGCTCACGCCATATCTCGCCGGAACTTAGAGCATTATTCCACCTATAAGGCTGATTATCTAAGTCTCTTTCGGTGTTCTTCAAGCAATCTGGCTGGCAGATAAATTATTGCAGCGGTGGCCCAGGCATTGAGACAGCCAATGCCGAGGTGTAAGTGTTCTAAGGCCGGCATCAGCCCTGCTGTGGCAATGCCTACACTGCAACCGATGGCAAAGGCCAGCATGGCCGGAAGTCTTAGAGCTGGTAGCTCATGCATCTCTTGGATGTGATCAAAGATTCGGCTGTTCTTGTGGCTGATTAGTTTTGCTATTGACCATTCGCAAAGCAAAATAGTCGTTCCTGTTGGAATCAGTATGCCGTTTAGTGTAGAAATTACTTCGATGCTCTTGGCCATGCCGCTGAATGAAAGCCAGTAGGCTACTAGGGCACAGATGAAAGCGTAGCCGAAGACAACGTGTTTCTTTTGCACTTTAAACAAGTTTTCAAAGGCCTCTACTACTGCGTACAAATTAGAATCAGCCGCCGCAAAATATTGTGCACCAATGACAATCAGTGCTAGTAAGGCAACTCCGCCAAAGGAAAATTCATTCATGAAAGCCGTGGCCCGTGCGGTATCTGTCACTTGGCTAATTTGAGCGACCATCCAGCCAGTGGTCGGGAAGATAATTTGACCAATACAGAGTGCCACCGTTAGTGGTATCGCTGTTCGTTTTACCCCGGGTTTGGCATGGCGCCAGTAATCGGCTTCGTTACCCCAAACGGAAAAGCCTATTACAAACGATGCTATGGCTCCCAGAGCCACTGTCCAGCTGACGCTTGTCTGCTGTAGCGGCATAATTGTCGCAGCTGTGTTGTAGGCGACTACTGCGCGGAAGAATGTGAAGCCTACCCAGGCAATCAGGCATGGTGCGGCAAAATATTTGGCGAAATTGACCACTCCAGAAAAGCCCCAGAGATTGTTGAGGCACATCAAAAATGAGAAGCAGGCTGCCATTACGCCGATTGATAGAGGTACTGAAAAGAGACCACTGACTGCATCGGCCATGCACAGAGCACCAAAGGCATAGCATGCAAGAAATATGGCAATCAAATTGAAGGTCGTCAGGCGAGCTCCCCAGCGGCCGAACACTGATCGGTTGAGATGAGCATAGGTGCGGCCAGTCACTGTTCCTAGTTGAGCCGAGGGAACGCAAAAGAGCAAAACGACAACTGCTGAAAAAACAGTGCAAGCCAAGACTTGCGCCAAGCTGAAGCCGTTTTTGTACCACTCCACACCAATTAAAACAGTAGGAAAGGAGGTCACCATGGTGATCCACAAAAGCCCCATGGCCAGCGGATGGCGCCTGTCTTTTAAGGCGACAATGTGGTGAGTGCTAGCGTTCTTGCTGGCAATTGCCTCTTTTAGACTCGCACTGAGCTGTGCCGCTGTCGGTGCAGCTTTGCGGTTTGTTTTTGTAGTGACAGTGGCGCTAGCAGTATTTGTGTCGCTCATAGACTCGATTTCTGGCTCGGCATGACTCCCAGAAGGCTCCTAAGCAAAAGCCCCACATAGGCTGACATTTGCCGTAGTCAATACTATAGGGGGCTTTCTAAGTGAAGCAAATGGTGCAATTACCATTTGTTTCGGCAATTATCTTCCAGCAATTAAGTACCGAAGATTCTGTCGCCAGCATCACCTAGGCCTGGAACAATGTAGCCACGCTCGTTCAAGTTGCTATCAACAGAAGCAGTCGTGATGTGCACATTGGGGAATTGCGAGTGTACGCGCTTAATTCCTTCAGGGGCAGCCACAAACGAAACCAGTTGAATTTCGCCGACATTGAGCTTGGCAAACAGTTCGATGGCCGAAGCTGCCGAGCCGCCAGTGGCAAGCATTGGGTCGAGAACGATAATGCGGCTGTCTGGTGGCAGTGAATCTGGCAATTTGGCGTAATATGAAATTGCTTCAAGAGTTTCTTCGTCACGCTTCAAACCGACGTGATAAATACGTGCAGCTGGCAACATCTTTTGCGCTGCTTCTGCCATAACCAAGCCAGCTCTCAGCACTGGTGCCAGAATGACATAGTCGGTCAGAGCAGAGCCTTTAGCTTGGCCAACCGGGGTTTCAACGGCAAGCTCTCTAACAATCATTTGTCTTGAAGCTTCGTAGATCAAGTACTGACTGAGAGTAATTGAGTAGCGGCGAAAATCTGGAGATTGAGTTTGATAGTCGCGCAGCTTGGTGAGCAAATGCTGCACTACCGGATGGTCTACTACCTGTACTTTGTTGCCCAAAGCGATCATCAAATTTCCCTCCAGTGGCGATTGACTGCACAGTCAAATCTTATTTTCTTACTCTCTTACTTTTAATTTCACTTTGAAGCATCATTTTATGACCGTAGCCATAATTGAGCGGGCTTGTGCACGGGCCCATTTATCGCACTCTAGTATATCCTCCAGAGGCGGCGATTTTATTGGCTTATGTTCATCGAGCACTCTTTCCAGGGTTTCAGCGATTTGGAGAAACTTAATATCGCCTTTGAGGAAGGATTCTACGGCGATTTCATTGGCGGCGTTCAGTACGCAAGCCCGGGTATCGTCGCCAGCGGCGGCCTCTTGTGCCAAGCCTAGGCAGCGGAAGCGGACAGGGTCGGGTTTTTCAAATGTCAGGTCTTTTAGTTCGCTAAGACTTAGTTTAGGTACCCGGCTTGAGGCAATGCGCTGCGGATAGAAGAGGGCGTAGTGAATCGGCAGGCGCATGTCGGGAAGGCCCATCTGACCGACGATTGAACCGTCTACAAATTCAACAGCAGAATGCAAAATTGATTGAGGGTGAATTATTACTTCAATTTTGCTGGCGGGAAGGTCAAAGAGCCAGCGCGCCTCAATGATTTCTAAGCCTTTGTTCATTAAAGTAGCTGAATCGATTGTAATTTTTGCCCCCATCGACCAGTTTGGATGTTTCAGGGCATCAGATATGGTGGCATTCTTCAATGCTTCCGTTGACCAGGTTCTGAATGGTCCACCAGAGCCTGTGAGTAATAATTTTTCAACTTCTTCTTCAACTCGATCTCTTAGAATTGAGGCCCAGAGCGACTGGAAGATGGCTGAATGTTCGCTGTCTACAGGGACAATTTGAGCATTGTGTTCTTTGGCAGAACTGATCACTAAATGACCGGCTGCCACCATGGTTTCTTTGTTGGCCAGAGCAATAATCTTGCCTTTGGCGATTGCTGCCAGGGTAGGCTTCACCCCAAGAAATCCCACTACTGCAGTAACTAGAACGGTCGATTGCGGATGCTCTGCCACGGCCACCAGGCCTTCTTCTCCTGACATGCAGGTAATGCCTTTTAGCTCTGTTGCGCTGAGCATTTCTTTTAGTGTTAGCACTGACTCTGGGTTGGGCAGCGATATCAAGTCAGGGCGAAACTCTAAAATCTGCTCCTTGAAATCTTGCAGATTCTTTGCGCCAGCTGCCAGCGCAGACACTTTCAGTTGGTCCGGATGGGCCCGGACGATGTCTAGAGTCTGCTTGCCGATAGAGCCGGTCGACCCAATTATGCTGAGAAACTTCACTTCTTACTTCCGCTTGCCCTATGATTATTTTAGAAGGCTCTATTCTAGAACCTGGGCGGCAGATTTGGCGGTAATTCGAATTTAGGGAAACTACCTAGCTTAATATGATCGCGAATCATCTTGAGCGAGGCTTGTCTGGCCATCGACTGATCGTAAACCCCGGCATAGAAGCCAAAGTAGTCGTTGGGGTAGCGATTGGCGCTCCAATATGGCACTCCGGGCATCAAGGGCGAATAAACATTGGGTCTGGGGAAGTGATTGACTTCTCTTAGTTTGCCATCTGAATCACGATAAGCCGCATCGAGTAGTGAGATAGCTTCGTCGAGATTTCTCAGTGTGGTGGGATTATTGAGGTCAGCTGTGCCGGTTCTCAAAAAATCGTTCCTAACTTGTTTAACGGCTGCAGCAGTGAGCACATCGGCTAGATAGAGTTTGTAATACGGATTGTCTGATGTTCTAGCAGCATCGCGCAATACTTGTTCTTGCTTCAGAAGCGCGTCATCAGCGATTCCGGCTATGCGGTTGAAATAATTGATTGAGTTAACGCCGCCATCTCTGGCCGGATTGAATTTGCCGTCGAAGTTTTGCAGATTGGCGAAAGTCGCTTGGGCGTAATTGCGGTTGACGTCGATGCGTATTGCTTCCACAGTCTTCGACTGCGTTGGAAGCTCTATGGCAGTTAGATTGCTTGGCAGGTAGTGCTTTTTGCTGTGGTCTTGACCGCCTTCAAACCAGACGAACAAGCCCTTTGGGTCTTGCCAATAATTGACTTTTACACCAGGTGGAATGTCTGTCAGTTTGAGTTTGTCAAAGTCTTTGGGCCATGTTTTAGCAGCGCCAATTAGTTTGGCATCGAAATCTTTGTCGTTGATAGAGAGAATTATGGCGCGGTTTTCGATTCTTACATCTAGGGGCGGCGTTGTGGCGTCTTTCACTTGAGCCACGACTTTGTCGCCGGGTTGGGCGGTCACGTCTCGACTGGGAACATGCAACTTGTCGCTGGCTCCGGCTGTGGGCGGCGACAATTGAGCGTCACCGGGGTTGTTCTTTTTGCCAAAAATTGCACCAAAATCTACGGCAGGCTTGCTTGCCGGCTGTTGTTCTTGGCTTTTATCTGCTTGATCGCCCATCAGGCACTATTCTCCTAACCTGAAAGTACTCTAGTGGGCTTGCGCTAGGACGTCAATGTTGAGAATACGAAGCGACAATGTGCATTAGTGAAGCTTCAATGTTCGATTTTCCATTTTTTTGCTGAGTGGGCAGCAATCTGGGTATTGCCTTAATATGCAGAAATTGAGTTAGTTTGCTGGAGATTTATGCACCCAAGAAAAGTCTGCTTGGCCAGGGTTTCCAGGTTTTTGGCATTGGCCCTATCAATGTTGATGGTTCTGACTAGCACTCCGGTTTTGGTCTTACCAACATTTGCGTCTTCGTCTATCACTTCTCACTCTTCTGAGCGTCCGCCTCTTGAGTTTGTCTTGTCTGAGGTCGATAATCCCGGCAAAAAGAGAGAAAGCGCTAGACCTGTGGCTGCCAAGCCACTACCCGCAGGTCGAGCCGAGGCAATATTGAGCAGGTTAACAGCTCTCCCTCTATCGTCTGAGCAAGTAGAGCAGAAACTGGTGTTGCCGGAAGATTCACTGGTGAGACCCGTTATTCCGGGCAATCAAATATCAGAGATTTTTCCAGTCAAGAATAGAGCTGGTGCTAGTCGTAATTTGGCAACTGTGCGTGACGGTCTTGCTAAGCCTTTGCCATTGAGGGTTTCGCGAATTAGCCATAGTGGCAATGCCGACAAAATTGATCAGCTGGCCATAACCTTTTCGCAGCCGTTGATTGCACTTACTCAGGTAGGGGCAGCGCCGAACAAGTTTGTTACTATCACGCCACAACCCAAAGGTGAATGGAAATGGGCTGGCACTCAGACTCTTCTCTTTTGTCCGGCTGGCGGACGCTTTCCTAAGGCGACTAAATATGTTGTTAATGTACCGTCTTCTGCTTCTTCAATTGGCGGCGGCAAAGTTGAAAAAGCCATGAGTTGGATAATTACCACACCGGCGGCCAAGCTCGAAAACTTCTACCCCTCTGACCGTATTGGGCTCAGTGGATCGGATCAGCTATCGACTACACCAGTATTTTTAGCTATTTTCAATCAATCTGTTGATGCTAAAGAGATATTGGCAAAGACGATTGTGCGCGCCGGTAAGCAACTTTATTCAGTACGCCAACTTTCGCAGGCCGAGCTCCTCAGCAAAGATCCAAGTTTCAAGCCCCTAATTCCACCTAAAGCAGGTTGTTGGGTCGCATTCGCAGCCACTAGCGCCTTCAGCAAAGACGCTCTAGTTAAGGTGGTTTTCGATAAATCTTTACCATCGGCAGAGGGGCCACTCCTGAGCAATCTGCCAGATACCCGCGCAGTTAAAATACACGGTAAGTTCTGCCTGAGCGCTAAACCGATAGCTCCAACAGCTGGTGAACAGGGCTATCTTGAGCTGACGTTCTCAAATGGCATTAGTCAAAATTGTGATCTTAAATCGCTGGTTACGATTGCCCCTGAAGTTAAACGCTTAACTAGATCGGTGATGGGAAGCCGGTTGACATTGCAAGGAGATTTTAAGGCTAAGACCGTCTACCAGGTTAAAATCGGCAAAAATCTTGTGGATGATTTTGGTCAGAACCTTGAGCACGACTGCTTAATCAAAGTGCAAACGGGTCTGCTTGATAGACAGATTGTTATAGATAGATCGTTCAAGACCTACACCACTGGCGGTGCGCCGCGATTCTCGGCCTGGGCCCAGGGTGGCAGTCGTCTGAAGGTTGAGATTCGCAAAGTAGAAGCAAAAGACTTTGTCAGCTTTAGGCAAAAGCATGATAGGCCAGATGTCGAGACCATTGGAAAACTTGTACATACTGAGTTTTATCCCATTGGTTTTAATGGCAGGCAGGTCACTGTTGATTTGAAGCCTTACCTGCCCAAGGTTGGCCATCTTTTTATTCGCGCTGATTTCGAGCCAGCGCCCAAGCAAAACCCTGTTTGGGCAAAGTCATGGATTCAAGTTAGCAATATTGGTCTTGATGCCTTCAACAGCAAAGACCTTGAGGTTTTGGCAACTGGTTTGAAGGATGCTTCTCCACTGCCAGGTGTTGAGCTTCAGTTATTAGGCAAGTCAGCCAAAGTAATTACTAATGCCAAAGGGCAGGCCGTTATGACTCGGCAGTCTAGTAATTCTGTTATCGATGTCTTGGTCGGAAGAAAAGATGGCGATACTTCAATTTTAACGCCAGATGAATATGGCGGCCTCTGGCAACCTAACCAAACGCAAGAGTCGTTGCGCTGGTATACCGTTTCTGATAGAAATCTCTATAAGCCTAGTGAGGCGGTATCAGTAAAGGGCTTGCTGCGCAAACTATCTTATACTGCTGGTGGTGGCATAAGCCTGTCGGTTCCACCAATCGGTAAGGTGAGCTATAGCGTAGTCGATAATATGGGCACCGAGATTGGTGTCGGTAGCGGCAACCTTGATAAATTTGGGAGCTTTAGCTTTGAGCTAAAGCTCCCCGCGAAAGTTTCGCTGGGGCAGGCCGAGATTCGCATAAAGACTGGTGAGAGCTTTAAGAAAGTCGACAACACAATTCAGTCAGATGCACAGACTAGTTTGCCCATTACCATTGCCGAGTTTCGTCAGCCTGAGTTTGAGATGAAGGTTAGTACTGAACAAAGCGGACCATTTGTTCTGGGCGACACAGTTAACATCACTGCTGCTGCTAAGTATCTGGTTGGCGGTGGCTTGGCTGACTCTGCAGTGCATTGGGTAGTGACACCATCGAGAGCCAGCTATGCCCCTCCTGGCTGGCCTGGTTTTGGCTTCGATAATAACTTTGATTTTTATCAATGGATGGAAGAGCGCCGTCTCAATCAGGTCGATTTCAAAGAGGGTCAAAAGACGCTCACAGGCACCACTGATAGCGATGGCAGCAGTACTCTTGCGGTCAAATTTATTTCCACGCCATATCCAGTGCCCATGAGCTATCAGTGCCAAGCGACGGTTGCTGACGTTAACCGACAAACTTGGACTGATACTACTAGCATTGTTGTTAATCCTTCTGACCTATGTGTTGGTATCAAGAAAGACAAGCCATACTACTTAGAAGGTGATTTAGTCAATCTAGAGCTTGTTACCTGTGATTTGAACGGCAAGTTAAAGGCTGACACTACAATTGATGTTGAATTGACCCAGCTAGATTCAGAGCAAAAAACGATCACGAGTAAGAGCAGTTTGACAATAGGTAGTGAGCCAGCGAAGTTGCAGTTTCGCTTGGCTAAATCAACTACTTCTTTTTCTTGTAGCGCCACGGCCAAAGACGCCGGCAGCAGAGTGGCAACATCGGTAGAGAACGGCAGTGTAAGTGCTCCTGAGGAAAAAGTTGTTGAGACAGCGCAACTACAAACAATTCAGTTGACTGCCGACAAGTCTGAATATCAGCCTGGTGATGTTGCCGAATTGACGATAACTAGCCCTTTTAAACCAGCTAAAGGTTTGCTGATAATCACAAGAAATAAAAACCTTTCAAGCACTCCGATTGTTATTGACTCAGCTAAAAAGACTATTAGCATTCCTATCGTTGATGACTATTACCCTATAGTGCGGGCGCAAGTTTTCTTAGCTGGAAGTGCTGTCGAATTTGCTTCTGCCACCATTGATTTAGCTGTGCCACCAAAGGCACGCAAGTTGAACTTGACAGCAAAGTGTGAGCAAGAATTTGTGGCACCCGGCCATGAAACAACGATAGATATTGAACTTAAAGATTGGGCTGGAAAGCCAGTCAAGGATGGCCAGGTGGCGCTGGCTGTGGTGGATGAGTCTGTCTTGGCGCTGACCGGTTACCGCTGGCCTGATCCAATGGATTTTTTCTATCCAGCCGATTTGCCCGGAGTTTCTGAAAGCCACTCTCGGGCGGCTGCGATTGTGCCAATATTAGCGAAAACGCAGAGTAAGTCAGATTTGTCTTCTCTTCCTCCTCCGAGTGCGATGCCTGGACCTATGCCAATGGGCGGGCCAGGCGGGATGATGGACGGGCAACCTCCACCGCCGCCATCCGCGCGCCAAGGCTTGGTCGGTGCTCCAGTTGATCCGCGATTTGGACAGTCTAATGAAGTAGGCCAGCTCGCGGACTACGGAATTGCCGGTTCTTTCATCCCCGAAATAGTTTTGCGGAAAACCTTTGCTGCACTAGCTATCTTCAAACCAATCACAACTACTGATATTGACGGTCGCGCCAAAGTCGTTTTCAGGCTACCTGACAATGTAACCCGCTATCGAATCATGGCTATGGCCGTCAGCGGTAGCAATCAATTTGGTGCTACAGAGTCTTTATTCACGGCACAAATGCCTCTGATGGTAAAACCGTCGCCACCAAGATTTATGCAGCTTACTGACAGGTGCGAGCTTCCAGTTGTTATTCAGAATCAAACAGATAATGAATTGCTGACCGAAGTGGCTGTGCGGGGGCAAAACGTTGAGATTCTAGAATCAGGCAAGCTTGTTGCTGTGCCAGCCCACGATAGAGTAGAAGTAAGGTTTGCCACTAAAGCCACCAACGTAGGAGCCGCCCAGTTTCAATGTGCTGCGGTTTCTGGTAATACCAGCGATGCTGCTGAGTTTAATTTCCCAGTCTTAATACCTGCTAGTTCAGAGAGTTTTGCTACCTATGGTGTTGTCGATAGGGGCATTGCTTTGCAAAAACTCGATGTACCTAAAGACGTTTTGGACAAGCTTGGTGGGCTTTCAGTTGAAACTAGTAGCACTGCTGTGCAGTCGCTCACTGATGCCTACATTTATTTGCGTGACTATCCCTATCAATGCTCAGAACAAATGTCTTCTCGCTTGATGGCAATGCTTGCTCTTCAAGATACCCTCAATGCTTTTGGCATTTTGAAGCCAGAAGAACAAGTGGCCTATCGCAGCCGAATTCAAAATGACATTGATATTTTGCAACTGAGACAGTCTCAGAATGGCGGCTTTGGCCTGTGGAAAGCCAATGAGGATGTACGCTGGCCCTACGTGTCAATACAAGTGTCCAAAGCTCTTGGTCTGGCACAAGAAAAGCATTACAAGGTGAAGAAAGAGATTTTGGCAAATTCCCTGAGTCATCTGCGTAAAATTGAGACTTTCATACCTGCTGATTACTCCGAATCAGTCAAAATTGCAGTTATTGCCCAGGCCCTAAATGTTAGACAATTGCTCAAAGATAGCGATCCAGCGGCTGCTAAGCGCTTACTTCAGCGGGCCCTTAACCCGAAGCAAAAGAGTAAGTCGCTTTCGCTAGAGGTGGCCGCCTGGCTTCTCGTCATTTTAGATAAGCAGCCCGCTTACAGTGCCGATGTTAAGCTGCTGCGCAACTATATTGATAGTCAAATTAAAGAGACTGCATCGACTGCTTCTGCCAATGAAATTGGATATGATGGTCTCTGGGATTATTGTATTTTTGCCAGTCCGCGCCGCACAGACGCCACTATTCTAGAAGCACTGATGGTTGATCAACCAAAGAGTGAACTCGTTCCAAAACTAGTAAAGGGTTTATTGGCCCATCGAAAAAATGGTGCCTGGGAAGGAACCCAAGAAAATAGCTCTGTACTGCAGGCGCTCGATCGCTATTTCAGAACCTATGAAAAACAGACACCCGATATAGTGGCGCAGACCTGGCTAGACAATACACTAGTAGCAAATCACAAGTTTGTTGGTCGCACCACCGATAGTCGATTGACCAAGATTCCAATGTCTTATTTGCTAGACAAAGAAGCCAGTGAAGTTCTGATCAATAAGCAAGGTCCGGGCCGACTATACTATCGCCTGGCACTTGATTATGTTCCTCAGAGTTTGAGTTTAAAACCGATAGATCAAGGCTTCGCTGTTACTCGCGTCTATTCCTCTGTTGACGCTAAGAGTGACGTGCAAAAGGACAGCGACGGCATTTGGCATTTTAAATCGGGCTCAACTGTGAGAGTGAAAGTTCATCTTGAGTCTCTAGGAGTTAGATACCATGTCGCTATGGCCGATCCAATAGCGGCTGGAGCTGAACCTATCAACACTGCCCTGCTTGGAGGTCGTGCAGATATTCCAATTCAAGATGTTAGTGACTCTCAATATTGGTATCGCCCATGGTATGAACATCACAATTTGCGGGATCATCAGGCAGAAGCTTTTAGTTCGCTTTTGCCTGCCGGAGCTTACGACTTTACCTATACGATTCAAGCCAGTACTCCTGGTCGCTACACAGTGCCGCCGGTAAAAGTTGAAGAGATGTACATGAGCGAGACTTTCGGCAGAAGCCAAACTGATACGATAGTAATTGAGTAGACTAGTGGTCAAAGCTGCTGTGGCTATTTGTATTGAGGTATGAACAAGTGCCTATAGAGATTGAAGAAGACACAATTCTATTTCGCATCCACCACTACCAGACGGTGCATGCTGTGGCTAGCTGTATTCTGGGCGCTCAAATTTGTCTTGGAATTGGCATTCTGGCAAGCTGTGCCAGAATCTCATCGATGGTCGCATCTTCTCAAGTCTTGCAAGTCGCTTTAGCTCTAGTACTCGTGATATTGCTTCTGCAGCTTCCAGGATTCTTCTCTCTATCTATTAAAATTTTGACCAAAGATTGTTCAGATTCATGTGAGAATGAATCTTTGGATATCAACATGCTCTGGCAGCCAGTTCTAATCGTTGCTGCTCTGGCCCTTGATTTTACCGGAGTGCCAATGCTGTTGCATTTTCTTGGTATCGGATTCGGCAGTGTTTTCGGTATTCTGATTCCCTTTCTCGTCGCCGCTCTAATCTTCTGGTTGCCTGTTGCAACCGGTCGAGCTGCTCAGTTAGAGATTGAATCGAAGATAAGTTGAATGCTGAATAGTCTCTGTTAAACATAACAATTTTTATTCGCGAAAATGCACTGGCCGCGGCTGAGAGCATTGTCGGTGAGCAACAGCGGTTTGTTCTTACTTCTGAACAATGGGCCATTGTCGAGAAGATATTTTCGGCTCCAGCGAAGGTTTTGCCCAATCTCAAAAAGAAGCTCGCTAAGTCTGAGCCTTGGGAGAAGGCTTAACAATTGGTTAGTAGTCCAGAGCCCCTAGCTAAGGAACGTGACTTAAGTCAGTTCGATTGTGGTAAGGCACCACTTACAGATTGGCTTAAGAAATATGCTCTTCAAAGCCAGAGTAGTGGACAATCTAGAACTATGGTCATTTGCGACCCTGCGCGCGTAGTGATTGGATATTACTCGTTTTCGGTTGTTTCTGTTGAGCACGCCGAGAGTACACCTGAAAGAGTTAAAGCCGGACTAGCTAGGCATCCCATACCGATTTTTCTGCTGGCACGGCTGGCACGGGATAGCAAATTTAGGGGGCAACAGCTAGGCGAGCGCCTGTTGCTTCATGCCCTCAGGCGAGCGGCCTTGTTGGCTGCGGAAGTCCCCCTTCGTGCTGTTGTCGTAGACGCTCTCGACGAAAGTGCAAAGCAGTTTTATGCCTCATTTGACTTCGTTCCTTGGCCACTAGATGGGCTAAGAATGTGGATAATTATGAAAGATCTACAGAAGACATTGAATGAGAAATAATCTCGAATATAGAGTTGCTTGCTAGGTTTCTTGCTAGGTTTGCTAGTCTGTATGGGTGGCAGAGATGCCAAATTCTTTCTGGGGGTCCTATGGTGCTGGGAGCAATAATTTGGTTGATTACAATGATTGCTCTCTGGTGTGTCGGGGTGCTGAGCGCTGTAGTGGTGCTCGGCAGTAAAGACCGCACTCGACAGGTTGGATTGAATGTTTTGCTTTGTACCTTAACGCTCATGATTGCTTGTGCTATGGTCGGTCGGAGCAATTTATTTCAGGATACTTCTAATAAGGCTCAAGAAATATCGGACAAGAGCAGAGAAATACCGCCAGCTGTTCGGCTGTATCAGGCAACCCTCGCTGCGAAGCCATTGAAGCAGGCCGAATATCTCACTGCTTTTGACAATGCTGTCGAACCGTTTATGTTGTATGAATGGGGAATGAATGAGAAAGAAGCATTAGCCAAGGCAGATGCTTCTTTAAAAACTCTCGTTGCTAGCTATCCAACAGACCCGGCCATTGCCTCAAGACTAGCTATTCTTAGGCATCGGCAGGGTGCAGATCCGCTTGAGGTTCTAGATAAATATTCTGAGAGTGGTGGCCGCTCAGATCGGTTGCTTCTTGCCTTGTATTCACTTTATGCCACTCCTTTTGGTGGCAACATACAGACTAATATCAAAGACATAGACTCAGGGCTTCCTTCTGGTTGGTATCGTGATGAAGTACTTTTGACCGCATACAAAGCGGAAGGTGGACCTCGATATCAAGCGGCGCTGACTTTGCGGAGAAAACAAGCGCAAGATTGGTGCAATCGACTACTGTTGGTAGAAATCGTAAAATTTGTTCTTGCTATTGCTGGAGTTCTTGTGATAATTCGGTATCTGCGCAGCTCTGGCGCAGCTCACCCATTTGTGCCGATCACGCAAGACTTTAAAAAGGCATATGGGTGCCTGTTGATCGTGCCATTCATTAGTAGTATGTGGATGGTTGTAGTTGACTTCACTGCTGGTCTACAGTCTAGCTTAAAGATCGAACCAACACTTCTGCCTGGAGTTGACGGCATCCCCAGTATTATTTGTGGGCTGTTTGGCTTCTATTATTTAGCTTGCAAGCCCAGTGGTCTCACACTTTGGCAAGCTGTAAGTAAAAGGCGTGAAGACATTACAGACAAGTCAATCTTTATGATAGTTGCTGGCGGAATCTGTGCGATTTTGACTTTGGAAACTTTAGGCCATTTTATCTCGACAGCAATCTCTGGAAACCAGGGCAGTCTTTCCAATTCGGCCCAATTTGTTTTAGCAAATCAATTGTCTGCAATGCCACCCGCGAAGCTTACTGGATGGCTCATTGGTATGCTTACGTTAGTTCCTCTTTTGGATGAGCTATTTTTTAGAGGCCTAATTTATGGATGGATGCGTTTCCGTTTCGGTATTTTAGTCGCTACTTTGGTTAGTGCCTTAGCTTTTGCTGGATGGCATTTTAATCAAGCATATTTTGCAGAATATTTCGCTGTAGGCTTGATTCTTGCTGCTGTGTATGAGCGTACTAACAGCCTGCTCGTGACTATCGCAGTGCATGCTCTCTGGAGTGCCAGTCTGATCTGGATAGTATTCTTTTTGTTTGGTGGTTAGGCTTTGTTGCCGGTCACTAACTACTCGGCAAAGACGCCATCATTTGCCTTAGCACTGGTACCAGTTGGGCTGCTGTTTGGTAGCGGTCGCGGCTTTCCATCTGGGTGCAACTGACAACAATTTCGCTCAACTCAGGTGAGATGCGGCTATTTTGATCGTGGGGGTTAGAGGTGCTCAATGCCTCTGGCTCTTCACCGGTTAGAAGAAAGTAGAGTGTACAGCCGAAAGCATAAATGTCACTTTGCACATTGGCTCTGCCTCGAAATTGCTCGGGAGCAATGAAAGCATGCTTGCCGACGAATGTGCCTGTAGCATTGCCAATAAACTCATTGGCGGCGCCGAAATCAATTACTACAATCGAGCCGTCTTCGCAGAGAACAATGTTGTCTGGCGTGAAATCGCGATGAATTAGTGGCGGGTCTTGCTCGTGCAAATACTTAAGTATGTTCACCATTTGTAGTGCCCAGTTTATGACTGTGCTTTCTCTCTGCGGCCCGTTTTGTTTAACCAGCTGCCTCAAATCTTGGCCGTTGACATAGTCGAGCATGAGATAATTGCGCTCTTGCTCAACGAAATAGTCTAATACTTTCACTATGTTGGGGTGATTGATTTTCAGCAGTAGAGCTGCTTCGCGGTCGAGCATTTCACGAGCTTTCGCTTGGGCACTGGCAATGGCGTCATCAGACACCACTGCTTCTTTCAGCACCACTAATTTGCGTTCTTCAAGTTGGCAGAGATATACGGCCGAAAGTCCGCCCAGCGCTAGGTGACGCATTACCTTGAGAGTGCCATTGCGCATCATGCGACCCGGATCAAGGGGCACGAAAGAGGTGGGGCAGAACCGTCTACTTAGTTCTTCTTCCCACATGCCAGTGAAGCTCAATTGGGGCGTTTCACTGCCTGTTACTTGACCTTTGAGTTGGTGCACGCTTTGATCAATTTCGGTACTGCCACCCCACATTTCCATTGCTAGTAACAACTTTTCCATGTCCGTCGAATCTATGTGAGTTAGGGTGAGTGGTATGGCGCCTCTAGTGGTCATGAAAGTGATTTGCTTCTTTTGCCAGTCTTTTTGCTCTGCACCACCTATAGTGATTTTGTTGATATCGCTCCAGCGCAAGAGCTGATTGTGTCTAAATATTGAGAACGGTAGCTTGACCCCGTCTTTATCTATTTGAATAGTTTCGTGGCTGAGCCAATTGAGTAGTAGCATGCCCACTGCAAATATTGTCAGTGTGGCCAACCCAATGGCACATGCGCCAGAGTCTACATGTTGAGAAGCGATCAAGCTAAAATATTGAACCACGAAAACTATTACTGCTGTAATCGGACATGCCACTCCCCAGGCGGGGAAAGTTAGGCGCAAGAACGATAAAGCGGTATCGCGCTGATGGTCAAGATATTTTACTCTTACCGCTAATTCGGCCATTGACTCTCCCAAATAACTAAGGCAATTGCTTGATCCAATCAGGCTTCTATAGTTTCTTTTTCTGTTTCCTTGAGTTTGATTGTCACTGGGGCACTATCGTCTTCAATGGCTGCGCTACTTATGGCTAAATCCGTTAAAGTAGATAAATTAGATAAATCCGCCAGATCAACGAGTTCATTTTCATCGACTGGCTGGCCCAGACTAGTCGCTATTTCTGCTATCGATTTAAAGCGTTTGTTGGGGTCAAGAGCTGTGCATGAGCGCACTATTTGGTCAAACTCTTCGCTTGTCTTTGCCCCAGCCTCTATTGGGCTTGATTGCGAAATAGCTTCTGGTTCTTTTCCGGTCACTAGAAATTGCAGTGTGGCACCCATGGCATATAGGTCGCTCTGTAGCGAGGCTTTCCCTCTAAATTGTTCGGGCGGCAAATATGAGTGTTTACCAGCGATGGTACCGGTGGTGCCAACTTGTTGAATCTGGGCGACGTTAAAGTCAATCAGTTTTAGTCTATTGTCGCTGGTCAACATCAAATTATCTGGTGTAAAGTCGCGATGAATAATTGATCGTTTGTGTAAGTAAGAGAGTATTTGGCACATTTGCCCAGCTAACTCGCGAGCGGCCTCCTCATTCAGTGCGCCTTTCTCGGCGATGAGTTGGCATAAGTTCTGGCCATCTATGTGCTCTAAGCCAATGTAGCCGCGGTGGTCTTCAAAGAAGTAGTCTTTCAGTTTGACTATGCCATCATTATCTAGCGATTCTAAGATTTTTGCTTCTTTTTCAAAACTCTTTAGGGCCTGTTCTTTCAAATTGCGATCGGCATAGGCCGGCACTATTGTTTCTTTAAGTACGATATTGCAGTTGTTCAATTCGTCCCGACATAGATAAGCTGTGCCTTGCCCACCGACGCCGAGGCGCTTAATCACTTTGTATTGATCGTCTTTTAGTCTTTGTCCTGGGGTCAGTGATTGGCTGCTGTTGCGTTCAGGCGCCGATGAGAGTGACTGTAGCCAGAGCTCTGTGTAGCTGCGTTCGCGGTGGGGCAACATCGCTTCGCTAAGCTCGCTGGCAATAGTGCAGCCTGGTGCGAAACGCTCTAAAGCCTTTGCCAGACGGGGTCTGTCGTTCTCTTGAATAGCAGCTAAATCGAGATAGAACGATTTATTGTCTTTCAAGTTGAATTTGATTTTCGCTGCACCATCAGCACTTCTGTCTAACGAAACTGAGTTTACCTCGGGCCAATCGATTTGTGCTAAACGCATGCTATTTCCAGCCATGGTTATGGCTAAGTTGAGGCCGTGAGCATCAATACTTAGTGAGTTCGGCCGCAGCAGTGCTTTCAGGGCGAAGGCCGAAGTGTAGGCTAGAATCAGTGCCGAAACAGTGAGAGCTATAGGGTGGGCGGAGAGATGATAGAAGGTCTCGCCAGCTTTAACTGTGAAAAAAAAGATGGGCGAAGTAGTGTCAGTAATGAGCTTACTTAGCATTGTTTGCACATTTTCTGATGAATGCAGTTTGGTAGCCGGCATGTACAGAAAGTTATAGATGCCAGCAAGCCAGGTGGGAGCCATGAAAAAGGCAACGATAATGGGGCCGAAGCGCAGCCAGGGCGAGGCCGTATCAAAGAAAGCTTGGCGCATGTTGCGCCAGACCTGACCGGAGCGATACTCGATGATAAACTTGCTGCTGTCATCAACCAGTACCTTACGGGCAATTTTTTTGCAGCTCAATAAGCTGTTAAGGACAGGGTCAATTTGACACTGTGGGTAATTGCTTTCAATATGCTTGAGTAGGCGTTGATACTCGGGAGCATTGACCCGGCCAAGATTGAAGCTCATGCTTTTGCCTTGAGCAAAGGTCAGAGTCATTTTTCTGGGCAAGACATCATTGCCTTTATAGTCGGTACCGATTGATAGAAGCTTGCTCAGCTCTCGTATGCGAAAACCATGTGAGATTAAATTGTCTTCTATTCTGATTTTGCGTTTGAGAATGTCTTCTACAAAATAAATCAGGCTCCAGATTAGTACGCCAAAGTAGGCGACCTGTAAGGCTGTACTGCCGCTAAAGGCAATGATTGAGCCAGCAAAGGGCAAGATTAAGTATGCCCAGATAGGCAGCATTAAAAAGGCCTTCCACCACAGCATCAGGGTGGAAAGCTTGTCACTGTAACTGAATTGGAGGATTGCCCGTTTTTTCTTCATTTTGGCACTGCGCTAAGGGACATCCTATAGTTTGCTATACCTCCTTAAGGCAGGCTGGAAACTCTTTTGAAAGCAAGCTTTAGAAGAGATCACAGAGGCAGGATGCTTCGTCCAAACACTGCATAGGCTATCCTAACTCTGCGCCAGTGCTGTCATGCAGTGCGAGAGCTGCTCACTATGACCAACCACAAATATTGAGTCTTCACCCTGAAGTGAAAATTCGGCTGGTGGATGGGACACCACTTGTTCCTCTCGTCTAATGGCCAGCACGGTTACGCCTATCTGATTGCGCAGATCTAGCTCTTTTATGGTCTTTCCTGCCAGAGAATTTTTTACCTTAAACCAAGCACCGACAAAATCTTCATTGGCAAAACCAATGATTTCGCCAATTGGTGGATGATAGTCAAAATCGTCCGAATCTTCTGTGCGGCTGTTGCGAATGAAGCTGAGAGCTTTTGCTAGTTGGCCCTGTTCGGCATTTTGACCAAGCAATGCTTGTTTAGTCAGCTCTAGGCTAGCTTCAAACTCCGGTTGCACAATCTGGGCAGCTCCGGCCTGCTTAAATGCTGTCCGGTCTGCCGGGCGATGGGCTCTTACCAGAATGCGTAAATTAGCATTGATTTCGCGGGCCATCTTGATGATATTCACTGCTGCCAGTGGGTCGGGCAGGGTAACTATCAGTGTAGTGGCTGCGGTGATGTTGCATTCGCTCAAAACTAGTCTGCTTCCGGCATCGCCATAGACAAAGGGAATGTGCCGCTGCTTCAAGTCTTCGATAGCAGCACCATCAAGCTCTACCACTGCCACCGCTATTCCGGCTTCACGTATTGCTAGAGCGACATTTTTCCCTACTCTTCCAAAGCCGCACACCACTGTGTGGTTGGTCAGCGGTAGGTGGGTTAGCTGATTTTGCTCTGCATTTAGTGACTCTGGCGGGCGAATTCGTCTAATTATTGGCGATAACCAAGAGATTATGCTGGGCGAAGCAATCATTGAAATTACTGCTGCTGCAAAGAACAAGTTATAGAGAGAACCTGTTATCAGGCCAGCTTTGTTGCCAACTGTGGCTAAGACAAAAGAAAATTCTCCCACTTGAGCTAAGCACAGACCGGCTAAGGTGGCACTGGTTAAACTATTGGTAGCGAGCAATGATGCCAGTGTGGCAATCAGCGTTTTTCCAAGAATCAAGACGCCGACGAAAATTATTACTTCGTTCCAGTGCAGGTAGATGTACGCTGGATCGAGCAACATGCCCACCGATACAAAGAATACCGTGGCGAACAGGTCTCGCAGTGGTATCAAATCTGACAGGGCTTGGTGGGCGTAGGGTGATTCACTGATCATGATGCCAGCAAGAAATGCCCCGAGGGCGATTGATAGCCCTAGCTCGTGGCTGGCAATTGCCACACCTAGACAGAGGCAGATCATAAACAGCAAAAACAGCTCGCGAGAGTTTGTACTTGCTACTTTTGCTAACAGTGGAGGCAAGATTTTCGTCGACATGATTATGACCACAGCCACTAGAACCAAGGCTTTACCCAGTGCCATCGAAAGAGCTATGCCAGTATCTGCTCCGGCATTTTTGAGGGCGGGAATTAACGACATGGCTGGAATGAGGCTGAGGTCTTGCACAATGAGAAGTGGTATGAGAATGCGCCCGTGAATTGAATCGCTTTCGCCTCGCTCAGACAGCATTTTGGTTGCCACGACTGTACTCGATAGGGCAACGATGAAACCGAAGACAAGGCCGCTCTTTAGGTCTGGGGCCAAGCCAAAGTGCACGACTGCCCAGCAAAAACCTAGAGTGGTAATGACGATTTGGAAAATACCAGCTGCTACTACTCGGTTTGTACGGAACAAGAGCTGCCGAAACGATACTTCCAAGCCAAGAGCGAACAATAGAAGGGCTACGCCCAACTCAGCTAACACCGAAATCTGTTCGGAATTGCTGATTAGCTTCACTCCGTGGGGCCCGATTATCAGCCCGGCCAGCATGTAGCCAGCCATGGCCGGCTGCTTTAGTGCCACCGCGGCGAATCCAAAGATAGCAGCGGCCAGCCAGACCAAAGACAGGTCTAGAATCAGTTGTAATTCAGACAAAGTATTTCCTCTCAATTTTCGGCATGCTTGAACGCAGGCACGTGATGCCAGGTAAGCGATTTCGAGCAATATAGAGGGGTTTAGATCAGCATAGCCCTGTTAATGAGCCAAAGTGGTCTTACTCTGTCTTGGTTAGAGCCTTTAGCTTGCTGCTTCAGTGCTCTGGGCTGTTGAAGTTCAATGCTTCGACTCTGTATCGACGCCGAGTCATTGTCGGCAATGAAGTTAGTGGAGCATTTATTTTTGCTGGTTAAAAGCTGCAAACCGGGGCCAGCCATGTCGCGCATGCTGGCGTTGTGACCATCAAGTGGTTCTAAGGTGTATTGCTGAGAGTCGTACTGATGGGCGAGCGCATATGTTGGAACTGCCAGAATTGAAAGCAGTGCCAGGAGCATGGCAAATATCACTAGCTTATGCAGCCGCATATTCAATCTCCGACATCTAGTCTTTACTTACCCGTTGACAGCCTGGTGCAACCACTATTTGTCCATTCTTATACAACCGACTGCAATTCTTCTTCTTCAGTGCTCCTATTTTGCTGCTCGTTTCTGTAGGCAATTTAGACGGGGAAAGTCTAGGCAACCACAAACTGTTATTGAGATCAAACGAGAGAAAAAATGAGAGTAAGTAATTTTCTAGCCATTTCGTTTATTACCATTGTTACTGCTTCGGGCTTGCAACCTGCTTGCGCCCAAGACAATTCACCTGGCAGGTCGAGTTCTAGTGGTGCCACTCCGTCGCAGATTTATTTGAGCTTCCACGAGAAAATGCTCGGTGCTAGTTCTGTCGATGAGCTTTGTCCGATGTTTGCGGCCAATCGGGTAGAGCAAATTAAGAGTGACGAAAAGAAACTGCCACCAGAGCAGACCAAGGCCATGTTTCAATTTATGCAGCAAGTGTCGCCTCGTAAAGTGAGAATTCTCGGCGAAGCAGTCACCAATGATACTTGCACTCTTACTTTAGACGCGCCTGACTACAAAGATCCGATATTTGGCGAAAGTGCGTCGCCAGTGGCTACGAAAAAGGGCACCATCGGTAAAGTTTCAATGGTGCGTGAAGACGGTCAGTGGAAAATAGAAAAAGAAAGCTGGATGTCGGGCCACTGAAAATTTGTTCTCGCATACACTTACCTGTTGATTCTCCGAAACACATGGCAGCACTGAATGCCGAGACTAAAGCCGGCTAAGCGCATCGACCATGGGAGCGAGAAGCCGCAACATACCTCGTCTGTAAGTGATACAGTGTCGGTGATTAGTGAGCTACTTGCAGGTGAAAAAAGTATCGAAACACCTAAACCATCATATAGTCATCTGGTAGCTTCTCTTGAGCAAGCAAGACAACGCATTGAAGCTCTTAAGTCAGAACTAAATGACGCGCTTGTCAAGCTGGCCGGCGTTAATCACCAACTCAATGCCGTTAGCGTCAAATATGCGGGGCTGGCCGAGCTCAGTTCTGACTTGAATGTCGTTAATACTACGCTGGAAAAGGCAAACAAGCAGTTGCTGGTAGCTAATCAATCGATTGTCGATGCTCATACGGCTGGGCTGCTAGAAGCTCAAGAAGTAGAGAGAATTGGTAACAAGTTAGCCGATGTCAATGATGAGCTTCATCATGCAGTGCAGAAGTTGGCATTGGTTGAAGGGGAATTGGCAGAAAAACATGAATATGTAGCTGAGCTTGAAAAAGCGAAGCTGGTTTTCGAAACCGTGAATCTCCAGGTCAAAGGGGCTAATCAAGAACTAGTTAACCTCAACTTAGAGCTAGAACAAGCCCGTGATTTGGCCGTCTCCGAATCTAAGCTTAAAGCTCAGTTTCTGGCTAACATCAGTCACGAGATTCGCACACCAATGTCTGGTGTAATCAGCCTGTGTGAGTTGTTGCTGCTAAATAATTTGGATGACGACTCAAGGAAAATTGCCAACTATATTGAGCGCTCAGCCAATACTTTGCTCGCGATTGTCAATCAGTTGCTTGATTATTCAAAGCTCGAGTCCGGCAAGATGCAACAGGAGCATGAGCAATTCTCGCTCTCTGCTGTAATCGAAAGAGTGCTCATAACAATTAATCATGACGCCGAAACGAAAGGCCTTGTGATAAACAAGGTTATATCCCCCCAAATACCTGCTTGTGTTGTTGGCGATGAAGGCCGTGTAGAAGCTATATTGCTCAATTTGGTACATAACGCCGTCAAATTTACAGAACATGGCGCAGTAACAATTGATGCTGATGTCCTCAGTCAGGCGGCTAATTTTGTCGTTGTGCGTGTATCCATAACCGATACGGGTATTGGCATTTCAGAGGCGACTCAGAAACTTTTATTTGAGCCATTTGTTCAAGCCGACGGTTCGACAACCCGTAAATATGGAGGCACTGGCCTGGGCTTGTCTATTACTAAGCGGCTTGTTCAGCTTCTGTCTGGCGAAATTGGAATGATTAGTACCGAGGGGAAGGGCTCAACGTTTTGGTTCAGTCTTTCTTTTGAATTACCGGAGTGAGCTTATGTCGCAACCCCCTAATTTGATTTTGGTTGTTGAAGACAATGAAATCTGTCGTTGTACTATTGAAATGCAGCTTACTAGCTTGGGGCTTGAGTCTCACGCTAGTGTCCATGGCAAGGAAGCCCTTGAGCGGCTCTCTAATAATTCGTATAGTCTGATCTTTATGGATCTCCAGATGCCTGTTATGGGTGGTATTGAGGCAGCTAAGGCCATTCGCGAATTGGAGCAGCGAACAGGGCACGCGCGTATTCCAATTATTGCGATGACTGCCAATCCTAGTAGGGACGGTTGTTTAGAAGCAGGCATTGATGATTTTTTACTCAAGCCTATTTTGCTTGCTCCACTCAGAGAAATGCTCGGGCGTTGGTTACCAGCTAGTCACTCGAACAGGCAGTGAATGCTAGGCCGCAAAGATTTAGAGCATTCGACTTATTTTAGTCGGTGATCCTTGCGTCTGCAGCGTTTACCGGTACTTTGTTTAAGGCGTCAAGCATTTCTTCGGCGCTTTGATAACGATCGTCAGGATTTTTTTTCAGGGCTTTGAATATTATTTCTACTAGTTCTTTGGGGTGGTTGACGTCAGGCTGAAAGAATGGCAGGCGTGACGGCGTTTCATTGACGTGGAGCCGTACCATGTCATAGAAGCTGTCGCCGTCAAATGTCGGTTTGCCTGTAAAACATTCGTACATGACGCAGCCGAGAGCATAGATATCGCTTCTGGCATCGAGATCGTGTCCTGTGCATTGTTCTGGGCTCATATAGCGAGGTGTGCCCACTACTTCTCCGCTATTGGTTATTCTTAAGCGTTCTTTTTCATTGCTTGGATTTTTGGCAATGCCGAAGTCTACGATTTTTACCTGCGGTATGCGCTCTTCTGAAATAATGAGATTGCCTGGTTTTATATCTCGATGGACAATTCCGGCTTTGTGTACAACGCTTAGGCCTCTCAACACTTGCTTGAAGATGTCGATGCCAATTTCAGTAGTGAGAATACCGTTGGCGGCTAGGTAGCTTTCAAGGCTATGGCCAGAGTGAAAGTCCATAATCATGTACGGTTCATTATTTGCCGTGATGCCAAAATCAAAAACTGAAACTAGGTTAGGGTGTGACAATTGGCTTAGAGTCTGAGCTTCACTTTGAAATCTGGCAACAACGTTGGCGTCATCTGCGTGTTGGGGATGTAGCATCTTGATGGCTACAGGACGATTCATGAGCACGTGTCTGCCTTTGTAAACAATGCCCATGCCTCCTCGACCAAGGACTCCATCGATTTCGTAGTGGTCGCCTAAGCGTGTTCTTCCTTCTTGATAGTTTTTTATTCCTTGGTTCTCTAAGCTAGCCGTTTTGTTGAGTGCTATGGGTGTTTCACTCTTATTGCTCAACTCTTGCCTGGCGGTTTCTAAGAGCAGCTCAAGTGTTCCTCTAACCACGCTGCCTACATTGTCTAAGGATGAGCTCGTACGACTGGCAATTGTTTCTAGGTTACAGCCAGTGCTGAGCATTTTCAAAATTGCCAGCTGTTCTTCTGACAGAGAGCAATCGTTGAACTGTTTGAGGGGGGAGCTGGTGCTTTTAAACTCATCTGTGCTGCGACTGTTTTGCACCTTTAGCAGCCGCTGGGCTATGCCAGGATCTAACCAGGTGGCGCCTGATGTAACTGCCTTGATGGCATCATAGAGATGCTCGCCAGCTACGCTCTTTAAGCAGTAACCGTCAGCGCCAGCTTCAAGAGCCGCAAAAATGTTCTTGTCGTTATCGCTAGCTGTAAACATGATGATATGAGTGCGGGGAAGCACTTCTTTGATTTCTCTTGATGCACGTATGCCATTAATTGTTGGCATATCAATGTCCATCAAAATGACATCGGGCTTGTTAGCCAAGGCTTGCAAAATGGCTGTGGCACCATTCTCGCAGTCTGATACTACCTTTAAGTCAGGGTAGGCCTCTAGTGAGCATTTAAGCCCGAAGCGAGTGATCGCTTGATCTTCAGCGATCAAAATAGTTATTGGCTTTTGCTGAGGCATTAAGGCAAAATCTGGCTGAGCAAAAGTTCGGTCAATGTTACGATCATTTTGTCTCCTGACGCACAAAGGGAGAATGCCGTATATACGTAGTTATTGTTACACATCTCGCTCGGCTGGTGTTTAATTCTTTTGGCTGATCACTGTCAAAACTGTTTGGTGACACGACGCAATTGCTTCGGGCTGACCTAGGCTGATTAGGTAGCTCGGAGAAAAATCAATGAATGTCGACAGCAAGAGGCGACCCTCTCTAGAGTCTCGGCTCGCACTATTTTGGTTACATAGGTTAGGTATTGTCACTCTTGTATTGGGTGTGGTCTTCCTTATTACCTATTCAATGCAGACTCTAAGCCCAGAGCTGGCTTGGCTATTGCCCTGGCTCAAGCTGGGTACTGGTTTTGTTGTCTCAAGCGCATTGCTCTGGCTCGGTCAAAAATTGACAGGGCGCGAAGATCAGAAATGGTTTGGTCAGGCATTGACCGCCGGCGGCTGGTCGCTGGCTTACTTCACGACCTATGCCGCGCACTATGTACCATCAGTCAATGTCATTGAAAGTTTGCCGGTCGAAACTGCCCTGCTCACCCTTGTCGCTGGCGGTGCTTTATATAGTGCGCTTAAGGCGCGCTCTGAGTTAATGGCAATCTATTCTATTACTTTGGCGGCTGGAACTATTTTGCTCAACGGCCCAGGTTTATACAGTGATATTTCTTTTTTGATCATTGCTATTGCCGCCTCTATTTTAGGAAACACGCAGTCATGGCGAAAACTTTTTGCATTTGCTCTAGCAGCCTGCTATATCGGTCATTTTTATTGCTGCTTTAGTCTTACGCCGAACTTCACTGAACGCTTGACTCTCACAGCTTTTCTTTCTTCAATATGGTTTGTTTTCAGTATTGCTATCGGTTTTTCATTGAGTGTTCCAGCTAGTGCTCGAAACATAGTTACTGCTCTAGCCTGCGCTAACGCCATGATGCTGGCGCTTGGTTTGGCAACAAGTAACGACAAGAGCGTTGAGCAGATAAATCAGATTATTTTTGTTGTCTTTGGCCTGCTCTATCTTGCCACTTCTCATTGGCTCAAGGGCCGAGATCAAGCTCAGCTCAGCACTGTGCATGCCCTTCTTGGCCTGTCATTTATAAACGCTGCTAAGCTCATGCACTATTCTGGTCTTACACTGCTAACCATTGATGTGGTGCAAATTGCTTTGCTTTCAATCGTAGCTATTCGCTATGACCTTAAGGCTTTTCGTTATACCGCCGTGGCCCTGACTTTTGCTTTCTTGCTCTTTTGGATTGGTGGCGCCTCAAGCCATCAAGATCAACTGGTTATAGGCATCCATGCTATTCAATATTTTAGAGTTGCAGTACTGGCTGCTGGAGTTTTTGCCATACTGGCGTTGCTACATTTGCGTACCGAAGGTAAGAGTGGTTATTTCAATTTCTATTATTTCGCCAGTAATATTGTAGCTATTCTTGCTGTCTTCAACATCGATGACATTAGTTGGAGAGCTTTTGCTTTTGCTCTAATGGCACTTGCTAACTACATATGTGGGGTGCGCAGCAAAGACGATTATTATGTTGATATGGGCTTCTTGCATCTGGCAATTTCTGCTTCTCAAGTGATTTTTGGTTGCTTCCACTGGCTTTCTTTGCCTGTTGCTTTAACTTCTGCGGCATTCTATTCAGGGTACATTTATAGCCGAAGGATACCTAAACTAGAGAAGTCGCACTTAGTTGATTTGTTTCAGGTGCTGCTTGGTTATGCTGGTGGCTTTACTCTGACATCGTTGATACTGGCTAAGGCTCCGAGTGACTATTGCTCAACTCAACTGGCCTTAGAAGCAATAGCGCTGCTTGCCGTTGGTCTAACAATTAAAGATAGTTTTCTTAGGTGCAGTGGCTTGGTTGTGCTGGCCTTGCTCACAGGCAAGTTGCTCTTCTTCGATTTAGCCAATCACAATACTTTCGAGCGTATATTGTCGTTCATTGCCGCTGGAATTATTTTCTTGCTCGCTTCATATCTCTATTCTAGATTTAGTGGCAGCTTCGATGAATTAAACGATGGGCAAGAGGCCGATAGCGAAGCGGAGCAAAACGCTTGTAGAAAAACTTACAGCGATCATTGCGGAGATCCATACAGAGAACCATTTGCAGAAGCTGCTCGGGAGGCTAGCTAAGGCTGGAATGAAGACGAGTCAACGAGGCTAGCTATGCCTAATTTTCTGCATATGTCTTTTAGACTGTCGCCAAAAATGAGATTGTATGAGTTTGCCTTGTATTCGCTCTGGGCTTCTTTACAGAAGATGAGAGCGGCATTTCGATTGCCGCATTCTAGTTCCATTTCTGCAAGAAAAATCAATTCTTCGATTGATGGTATTTCTAGTTTGTCTGCGAGTGCTGCTTGCAGCCATTTCTTTGCTGTACCGAGATCGCCATGTTGGATGTTGCTGGTGATCAGTAGTTTATATAGGCGACAGCGTGCGTGCATCAGAGACCAACCGTTGAGGTCAGAATAAGATGGTACTTCAGGCGAGTGATTGAAAGCGGTTAAGGCAATAGGAACGAGTTTGTTAATTCCTGCCAAGTCGTCACTCTTTTCGCAAGAGCAGATTGACTGGTAGAGCCAGGCTTTTGTTTGAGAGCTATAGGGAATTTCTTGTTCCATGAACACTGATCGTTTATTTTGCTCTTCAAGAATTTCACGTTTGGCAATCTCTTCGTCTTTTGATTTAGCCTGCGGTGGAGTGTTCAACTCTTCTATACGACCAGTGAAATTCCGACACTCTGCAACTATCTTGTCCGCCTCTGCATTTCTTTCGTGCTTGCGTAGCAACTGCTCCAATTCGACAGATATTGCTTGGATAGCAAGTTGATCGCCAGACAGTTTTGCTTTGACTAGAGCCGCGTGATAGTTTGCCATAGCGCTCTCGAAATCTGATTCGCGCTCAAGCATAGCAATTTGTTTCAGCGTTTGAGCGATATGCATGTCGTCAGTAGGGCAGTACTTCCGATATGCGGCCAGATATTTGTTCAGCACTTTGAGATAAAATTCTTTCTCTTTGTTGTCTGTTATCTGGCTCAAATTCCACGGCAATATACTGGATATTCCAGTTTCTTCAGTGGAGCCCTTGTATTGGCGCTTGTGTTGATCTCGCGCCAGTATCTGATCTAGAACTGCTAGTGCTTTATCGTCTTCCTTTATTTGTCTGTAAAAGCTAAAGTGCTCGCTGTGCAGCAATTGTACGGGCATTGAACTGGAGCCGTAAAGCATGGTGGCATTTTGAATGGCAATCATGAACAATTTTTCTGCATCGACTGGACGGCCTTTGTCGGCAATTACCTTTATGGCGCCAACTTGCTCTAGGATGCGCGGTGAGCCATCCATGTATCGAGGGCGATAGATCAAGTCAAGACCGTGCTGCGTGTGTGCTATCGCGCTATCGACTTCTCCCTGTTCGCACTCAGCGATGGCGACGTTGAACCACAGAATTGCTCTGTCTTCACTTCGGTTTTTCTCTGCTAATTCTGCAGATTCGATTAGCATTTTTGTAGCGTGCGAACTATTTGTAGTTGAGGCTTTACTGTCATTAGGCCGCTTGCCAAGTATCGCGCTCTCTTCTTCCTTGAACCCGATAATAGATCTTTCGTTTTCGGCAATTTTCGCTGCCAGCTTAGATTTTTCGCTGCTGCTGTCGGGGCATATTTCGTAAGCCTTGCGATAGAACTTAACTGCTTGTTCGGGGCTATAGGGCGCCATTTCGTAAACTTGCGCCATTGATTGATTGAGCGAGGAAAGCTTCGACTTGTCGGGGGCGGAAATGTGAGTTGATGCTGCGAGGGCTTTCTTCAGGCTAAACTCGGTGAAGCCCGGAATGGCTGATGGCGGGTTTATCGATTGTCCTTGAAATGGTGCGGTCATATAGCCATCTAAGGCAGTTGGCCAGTCTTTGACAGCGGCAGCGCAATCAGCTGTGAACAGACAAAGGTCTCCAAATGAGTTATCCCAGCCTTCGCTCGTTTTGCTTAGTAAGGCTCTTGCTTTTTCGAATTCACCCCTGGCAAACAGCAGCCTTGCTAGTTCAACTTTGATAGGCGATAGATTGTATATCTGCACTGTACTAAGGTTTGTGATTTGAGCGTTTGAGGGCACCTTCAATTCTAGTGCCAAAACCCTTCGTAACATGTTTTCAGCTTCAGCTATTCGTTTCTTCGCAATGTTGATCCGAGCCAGCGTGACTGCTTTAGTCAGAAGCTTGCTGTCGAAGGCGACACGATAGTGAATTTCAATTGTGTCGCTATTCTGAATAGAAGATTCGGCCGTGCCTCTGGATGTCTTTATTTTGGCGGCATCGTCGGCGCCTTTATTGAGAGCGACAAATTGCTCTAGAGCTAAATTGAAACAAGCTTCTGATTCAATAAATTGACCATGAGCAGCTGCTACATTGGCTTTGTCAAGCAAGAGTAAAACCCGCCCACTCAGATTTTTCTTGGCAGCAGATTCAGAATCTGAGATCTGTTCAGCGTGTTTTAAAACCACCTGGGCGCGCTCGTAGTCGCCAGCGGCGCCGTAGGCGAGGGCTAGATAACGATAACTGTCGCTGGCGAACTGGTCAAGTCCGGTAATCTTTGTTTTTACTTTTGCCCAGCTCGACTCACTATTCTTGCCCTGGCGTTCTGCATTAATTGCTATTTCTGCTACGGTGAACATATTGAGACCCAAGGCGGCCTCATGCTCTGGTGCAATCACAAGAAGATTACTTAGAAGGTCGTCTGATTGGTCGTAGAGTTTATGGTCAGAGAGCCTGCGGGCAATACCAAGCAAGGCGCAGAAATAATTTAGAGGCGAGCGATCCGCTGTTATTACCGGTGGTGACTTTTTATAGAGTTCTAGAAGTTGCGCGGTAGGAGCGGCACTAGAGGCGCCACTTTCAATTGCTTGATTGATTGTAGTTAGAAGCTTGAATTGTGGCAGCATCTCTAGTGCAACAGATTCGGATGGTGGCAGTTCTGGTGCTACTGGATCTGCTATTGCTATTTCGATGTCGTCCAGATTCGGCCTAAAGTCTGGTTTGGGCGTCGAACTTGTTTGGGCTGCTTTGAGCATTGAGTTAAACACTTGCTTGGCATCATTTAGTGCTTTCAGAGCCTCACTTTCTTTGCCGAGTTGTTTTGCTAGTTCGGCTGCACGATAAAGGGCGTAACAATGCTGCTTGCAGCTATACCAATTGTCTTTATCAAAGCTGCTTCGTTTTTCTTCTACGACGATAGCCCGCTTATAGCAAGCAAGCGCCTTGTCTAATTTCCCTAATTTGCTACAGAAATCTCCTAGCCACAGATTATCCATATCCATTTCAAATAGTGGATCAACTAAAGCATGCGCTTCGTCCGCATTCCGCACTGCAAATACTTGGGCACATACTTTTAAGACGGGTTGTCTATAGCGATAGTCAGTGTAGTGATAGCTGTCTATATAATCTGTTTTTTGACCATCAAATCGACTTACTAGTTTCCTTGCCACAAACTCGGCGTCTTCGAGTCGCCCAGCCCAGACCAGCTGCTGTGCTAGTTTGGGATAGCATTCATAAATTTTGTCCGCGGGCACGCCTTCAAATGACAGCGTTTCTTTGAAGACTTGCCAGAACTTATCGGCTTCTTCCATGTTTCCTAGAGTCAAGGCGTTTGAAAGAGCCAGAGCTGCCGTCTTATTGAGCAAAAATTGATTGGGCGCTGGCCAGGCGCTAACGTATGCCAGGCTAGCTCGGTCTGCTGCGATGGCTAGTATTTCGTAGTTGCGCTTTTCGTGCTCAACGCCTGCGACAGTAAACAAGTGTGCGGCAAATGGTCCATACCCGCCATCAAGGGGAGCGAAGGGTTCAAGCAGGTCTATAGCAATTTCAGCTTCTTCATCATCAGTCTGTGATTTTTTGATGTCCGAGGGGTCTAGAGGAAACCCAGTTCCTTTACCTTCTTGAGTTAGCACTCGTTTGGCTTGCTGTGGGCGAGGTGGGGCGGGCAGCGTTTGCGCTTCTACGACTGCTTGGGCCGCAATTAGTGCGGTAGAGAGGGCACTGAGAACCCTCACGCTATTTTTTCTCAAAAGCTAACCGCCAATTAATAAAGTATCTTGCCGGCCACTACGCTAGCACGGGCAGCTCTTCATTTCGCTAGTGTTTCCCCTATCTGCTTAAATGTCGCCATTAAGTTAAATCAGGTTTTCTAGACGCAATAGCTCAATAGTGGCTTTCACCAGTTCCACACAATTGAGCACTTGCTGTTGATCGCAATCAAAATTGGCGATTGTCTCCAGCATGGTGTTGCCGCTGCCGAAGAAATCACCAAAGCCAGCTGTCAAAACTTTTACTGGATGTTGTTGCAAGTAATCCCCGATTACTTTATTGCTGGCGAAAGCGCGACCAAGAGTTTCGGGATTGGCCAGTAGTTCATAGCGATTGTCGAGATCTGATGTGGAGAACTCACAGACATGACCATAGTCTGGAGTATTGGCCTGACGACTGAGAAAACCTTGGGGCGTCAGTAGTTTTAAGTAAGGGGTCGATTTGAGAAATACAGTTTTTTCTTTGCGCCGTGGTTCGTTTTTCGCTCTTTCCGAAAGACTCAAAAGAAAAGGCGCCTTGCTGTTTAGTTTGCAGCGAATGGCCATTTGATATGGCCGCTGATTGTCGCTCTCTGTTTCATAGCCAAAGCCAACATTGCGCCCGTGCAATGTAATTTGATGACCTTGATAGTTGAAGTCTAGGTAGGCGCTGAGGTATTGCTTCTCAAATTGTTGGCGAATTTGAGCCGGGCTTTTGCCTAGGCCGAAGGCCGTTAGTAGTGGATTTGCCACGGCATTGATTGATTTGCTAAAGGTACTTTCGGCCGCTCTAAATTCAGCTTCTTCAATGCCTTTGAAGCTGCGGTAATGAGCATTGAGACTGGGAGCGAGGCTCTCCAAAAGTTGAGCAAATTTGCTGAAGCTCGGAGCTTCGGCCTTTCTGTTGTCCGCCAGCGATTGGTTGCGGTCGCTAGTCTTGTCTGCATTGTCTGAGTCTTTTGAATTGTCGAAACTGCTTTCTGCCATTTCTTCTCCAAGTTGAAGGCCTTTCCTCTGGGAAGAAAGGCCTTCAATTTTTAAGTGCCTGAGATATCGAACTAAAGAGATTCTTTAGTATCGATTTCTTTCTTCAACTTAGCTAGAAGCTCATCAACACTCATGGTGCCGATATCGCCTTGACGCCGATGACGCAAAGCAATTTGATTGTTCTCTAACTCTTTGTCGCCGATGATAACCATATATGGTATCTGATCAACTTGGGCATCACGAATACGATATTTGATTGTCTCTGAGCGTTCATCGAGCTTGACGCGCAAATCAGCATCTTGCAGCTGGGCAACTATTTTGGCAGCAGCCTCGTTGTGGCGGTCAGAGAGAGGCAATACAGCAACTTGGGTCGGTGCTAGCCAGAGGGGGAAGGCTCCGGCATAGTGCTCGATCAAGCCACCAACAAAGCGCTCCATTGAACCAAGCACAGCGCGGTGCACCATGATTGCTTTGTGGCGATTGCCATCAACGCCGATGTAGTTAACATCGAAGCGATCAGGCAAGTTAAGGTCAACTTGTACAGTCGGGCCTTGCCACTCGCGGCCAATGGCATCAAACAGTTTGACGTCAATTTTAGGGGCATAGAAGGCACCACCACCATGGTCTACTTCGTATTCCATGCCGCGGCTCTTCATCGCTCCTTCTAGGGCTTTGGTGGCTTGCTCCCACTCTTCATCACTACCCATGGCATTTTCTGGTTTGGTAGCCAGGTAAGCTTTGTAGGTGTAGCCAAAAGTAGTCATCAGGGTTTCGATAAGATCGATAATTCCTGAAATCTCACTTTCGAGTTGCTCTGGAGTGCAGAAGATGTGCGAGTCGTCTTGTGTAAATCCGCGCACTCTAAGCATGCCGTGCAACACACCCGAGCGCTCGTATCTATAGACTGTTCCTAGTTCCGCCATGCGCACTGGTAGGTCGCGATAGCTATGCAACTTTGACTTGTAAATCATGATGTGACCAGGGCAATTCATCGGCTTAGCGCGATAATTTTGACCATCGATTTCCATCGGTGAGTACATGTTTTCAGCATAGTTTTCTAAGTGACCGCTGATTTTGTAGAGGTCTTCACTGGCAATGTGTGGAGTGTAGACAAACTGGTAGCCCCGTTTGCGGTGCTCGGCGCGCCAATAGTTTTCAATACAGTCGCGCACTGTGGCTAGATTTGGATGCCAGAAAATTAGACCAGGTCCTACTTCTTCGTGGGTAGAGAAGAGGTCTAGCTGTTTGGATAGTTTGCGGTGATCTCTTTTCTCGGCTTCTTCCAAGCGGTGCAAATAAGCTTCTTGATCTTCTTTTGACCACCAAGCAGTAGCGTAAATGCGTTGCAGTTGCTCGCGCTTTTCGTCACCACGCCAATAAGCACCAGATACTTTCAGTAGTTTGAAAGCCTTGATTTTACCTGTCGAAGGCAAGTGTGGCCCACGGCAAAAATCGTTCCAAACAGTCTTGCCTTCTTTATCTTGCATAAGATAAAGAGTGGGGTTGTGGTCGCGGTGTTCGGTCAAAAGTTCAGCTTTGAATTTCTCGCCTTGGCCCTTGAACTCAGCTAATTGCTTGTCGACATCAGGAATGTTGAAGCGCACGAGCTTTTGATTCTCGCTCACGATCTTCTTCATTTCTGCTTCGATTTGAGTTAGGTCTTCGGTGCTGAGTGCATGACCAGGAATATCAAAGTCGTAGTAGAAGCCGTCAGCAATGGTTGGTCCGATGGCAATTTTGGCATCAGGGAAAATGCGCTGCACTGCTTGAGCTAATACGTGTGCAGTTGTGTGGCGCAGCAGCTCAATGGCTTCAGGGCTTTCTGGTGTGAGAATTTTAACGGTGTCGCCGTCGGTCAGCGGGGTGAAGAGATCTCTCAACTCATCGTTGATGATGACGCCAACGGCTTTGCGATAAAGGCCTTCACTAATGTTTTTTGCTAGATCAGCGCCGGTTTGGCCATTGTCGAGCAGGCGCTCGGCGCCATCTGGCAACTTGATCTTTATTTGAGTTTCTACTTGCGACATAACAGGTATCTACCTTCCTTCTTTTTTGCCGGCATCTACAAACTGCCGGGTGGATGCTATTCAAATCTTTTTATAAGATTCGAACCGCCATTTTAGCAGGCAAATTCTGATTTCAGCTCGGCTACAAAGTCGGTCAAGAGCTGGTTATTGGTGAAGAATCTTATGCCAAGGGCATCCCATCGATAGATACCTGTCTCAACATTTCCTGCATCGACGAAAAACTCTACCTTAACACCGGCCCCGGCTGACTTTACGCTAAGTTCAAAGGAAGGTTCGGCTGGCTCAAATAAGACCTGTGAACGCTTCGCTTCTACTAGCTGTTCGAGCTTTTCGGCCAAGAACAGGGCCTCGTCTTGCGGATAGCGACAAAGTAAGTAGGCGTGAGCCACTGTTTGAATATCGGCTAGGGCATTTTGCATTAAGGTCAGCTCAGCTACTTTTTCCTGCCCTTGCTGGGTTTGATAGACCAAGGTATTGGGGCCGTTTATTAAGGTGAGCTTGACGTGCTGCCAAGTCTGAGTTTCAAGAGGTTGCTCTGCTTGGGTATTGCCCTGGGCAGAGATTGTGAATTTCTCACCGGGTTCTATTGTCAATGAGCTTGCGAATTCTTGATCTTCCGATTTCAGAGTGGCCATTATTTTATTTTCCTATGCAGAAATTGGCGAAAACTTCTGTGATTACTTCTTCTGTTACCGCTACGCCAGAAATCTCATCTAGGGCGTCTACCGCTTGGCGCAAGTCTGTGCCCAGGCAGTCGTGGGGCAGACCTGCCCTTACTGAGTCTTTTAGATAGGTTAGTGACTCAAGGGCGCGCAGGCAAAGCTGACCTTGTCTTTGGTTCAGTGAGCCTCCCAGTTCTTGCAGAGGTGAGCCGGCCAATGCCCATTCTTCAATGGCGGCCTTAAGCTGTTCTAAGCCATGGCCGTATCGTGCTGAGATCTCGATAGGTTGAGCTCTAACTGGCGCTCTTTCGACAGCCAAAACTTTTAGAGTTTGCTCTTCTTTAGTTTGCGTACGTTCTTTAGTTTGTAGGCTGGTGTGGTCTGCCTTGTCTTTGAGATCTACTTTGTTTGTGAGATCGACTTTGTTTTTGACAACGAGGTAGGGTCTTTCAAATTCAATCAGCTTAGCTGCTATCACTTCTTCTTCAACGCCTATGCCCTGTGATAAATCAAGCAAGAAGACAACCAAATCAGACGCCTCGATTGCTTTGCTGGTGCGGGCAATACCAATTTTTTCTACGGCGTCTTCAGTCACTCTCACTCCAGCCGTATCTATTAGTATTACTGGTATGCCGTTGACGTCTATCGGCTCTTCTATAGAGTCGCGGGTTGTGCCGGGAATATCGGTGACAATAGCTCTTTCGAAATTGAGCATTTGATTTAGTAGGCTCGATTTTCCGGCATTGGGGCGGCCAACAATGGCCAGCTTTAAGCCTTCTCTTAGATAGCGGCCGCTGCGAGCCGTTTTGGCCAGTTGATTGAGGCGCTCCATGCAATCAGCGGTAATTGACTCGATGTCATCGGTGGGTAAATCGCCTACTTCTTCTGGAAAATCAATGCCAGCGACAATTCTGGTGAGAAGTTCCATTAATTTCGACCGCACTGCTTTGATTTCTTCGCCGAGCTGGCCTTTTAGCACTGTCAGTGCCAAGCGTGATTGCCGCTCTGTTTTTGAATGAATGAGGTCGAGTACTGCTTCGGCCTGGGTCAAGTCGATGCGACCAGCAAGAAAACCGCGTTTAGTAAATTCACCGGCTTGCGCCAACCTGGCACCGAGCTGAAGAGTTAGATTGAGAATCTCCCTCGTGACAATTGGCGAGCCGTGGCAGTTTATTTCCACCATATCTTCGCCGGTGTAGCTGTTGGGTCCTTTATAGGGAATCAAGACTACTTCATCGACTAGTTCCTGCTTGCCTTGGTTCTCTTGGACGATATATCCGATAGTGGCCTGGTGACTTTTGGGCTGCCAATCATGGGCAGCGGAAAGTTGAGGCGAAATTGGATCAGGTTTTAGGGAAGAATTTTTTGCTTGAGACAACCTTGGCAAAAATATTTTTTGCACTATTGAAAATGCTTCAGGCCCTGAAAGCCTTACTATGGCTATGGCTCCTACTCCTGGAGCGGTGGATAAGGCACAGATAGTGTCATCATTAATAGATCTAGGAAACATAATTTGGGACGATTTACTGCAAAAAGTACTTGAAAGTAGCCTGAACACGATGGTAGTATCTCACATCAATTTCTTCCCGCGCATTCCCTTGTGGTGAGCACTTTAGGTAAAAGCATGAATAAAGCAGAACTTGTAAATGTAGTAGCTAAGGCTACTGGTCAATCAAAACTGAGTGTACAAAATACAGTTGCCTCTCTTCTCCATTCGCTAACCTCGGCGTTGGCTAAAGGCGAAAGAGTAACTTTGGTTGGATTCGGCACTTTTGAGCGTCGTCAAAGACAAGCTCGATTTGGCGTAAATCCACAAAATCCCAAGCAGAAGCTGAAGATTGAAGCAGCCAAAGTGCCTGTGTTCAGAGCAGGTCAAGAACTCAAAGACATTACTGACGGCAAGGCCAAAATGCCTGCTATGCCTAAGTCAGTAGCTGCACCTGAAGCTAAGCCTGAAGCTAAGAAAGCCGCTAAGCCAGCCGCTAAGTCAGCAGCTAAGGCTAAACCAGCCAAAAAAGCTGCTGCTAAGAAGTCTGTAGCGAAGAAGCCAGTGGCTAAGAAAGCTGCAGCTAAACCAGCTAAGAAAGCTGTGGCCAAAAAGCCTGTAGCGAAAAAGCCAGTGGCTAAGAAGAAAAAACGCTAACTTTGAGCTGAGTCTTTAAGTTATCTACAAATTCAGAAAGAGAGAGAGCTTAGGTTCTCTCTCTTTTGCAATGCAATTTTAGTTAGTAGTTAGTCAGTCAGTTAGGTCTTGATATAGCGCAGCACGTTGATGCTAATAAGATTTACCAGGGCGTGGGCTGCCACTGGGGCAAAAATTGAACCAGTGCCAGCCATGAGAAAGCTCATCACTAGGCCCACGGCAAAGGCCCATATGGCATAGGGATAGTAGTAAAAGGAAGGTAGATGTGCCAAGCCGAAGCAAATCGATGATGTGGCAATGCCACCGCTGGCTTCAACTACTCCGCGAAAGAATACCTCTTCGCAAAAGCCCGAGGCTAGCGACAGTAAGACACTGTCAGCAAAAGTAAGCTGGCCAAATATAGGGATCATTTCGTGCTTGAGGAGGTCATGCATCGATTGAAAAATAAAGAGGCGATGGGCTAACTTTTGCGATAGATAGAGAATCGCCATGTTGATAGTAGAAATTGCCAGCCCGGCAGAAACGCCCCATAGCAGTGTGGCTAAATTGAATTTGAAGAGTGGGCGCAAATCGATCGCGCCAAAATAGCACCAAGCTGTGGTAGCAAGTAGTAGCAGTGCCTCTATGGCGATGCTGATAGTGACAATGGTCTGTCTATCGAACGGCTCTTCCGTTTTGTCTGAAGACTGGTAGCGCTCAGGTCTTAGCATTGCTAAAAACTACCTCCGGACTAATGACACAAAGGTTTTGCGGCAAATCTATACTATTTATCTGGCCCACCAGGGTACTGGTTTGCTCGGGGTTGTCTTGGCGAATTAAAACAAACTGAGATGCTGAATAGTTATGGCCAACGGGTAGTGGCATACTTACTTTTTGACCCATGCAAAATTTAGCAATTTGCTCTGGGTTGCAGATTATTTGGCTAAGAGGAAGAGCCTTCTCTACTGGGCACATGGCTGCCAGTAAGGGCCCTTGCCCCAATGCTTTTAGTTCGGTCAGCTGTTCAAATGATTTAGCTTCGGCCATAGTAAAAGAGCCCGAGCGTTCTCGTACTAGTGATTTTAAAGTTCCACCTAAACCAAGCGCGGCACCTAAGTCTCGAGCGATAGAGCGAATATAAGTACCCTTTGAACAATCGATACGCGCTGTCACCACCGGTAGGGCGATATCAACTAGGGCTATTTCATTAATGGTAACTTGCCTTGTTGGTATTTCAATACCAAGAGCGGCTAGGTCGGCCCCTGAGCGAGCGAGGTTGTAGAGCCTTTCACCTTTGACATGAATGGCACTATAGATTGGCGGAATCTGGCTGATTTCACCAGAGAATTTTTGCAACTCGGACGCTATTTGAGCATCTGTAAGAGTTGAGGGTACGGGCTTACTCTCGATTACGGCCCCTTCCATGTCATCAGTTTCAGTTTGCACGCCGAGCAGAATTTCTGCTAAATAAGCTTTGTCGTCACTAAGAAACCGCAGTAAGCGGCAGGCCTTGCCCACAGCTACTACCATCACTCCTGATGCTAGCGGGTCCAAGGTGCCAGCGTGACCAACTTGTTTTATTGCCGTGAGTTTTCGCACTCGGGCAACAACGTCGTGTGAGGTTATGCCAACTGGCTTGATGATATTGAAAAAGCCGTTTACTTCGGCAACAGGCTCAGACTTCACCGCGAGAAATTTTGCCGAGCAGGTCAGTTACTTTTGAGCCGCGCTCTAGAGAAGTATCGAGTTTGAAGACCATTTCTGGGGCGAAGCGCAGGCCGAGTCGCCGACAAATTTCACCGCGAATAAATCCAGATTGCTCATTCAAACATTCCACTACTTTTTCAGCGGCTAGGTCGGCAGCGGCTGCCGCACTAACTTGAGGCTTCTGTTCAGCTTGATCTTCGGCCTTGCCAGCTGGTACTGCCTCTGTTTTTGCTGGAGCAAATACAGAGATGTGAATTTTGGTTGAGCGCAAATCAGAAGTGCATTCTACTTCTGTTATTGATATCAATCCGGTCAGGCGCTCGTCTCTAAGATCACGCTGAATCATTTCAGCTAGTTCTTTCTTGATTGATTGAGACACTCTCAAGGCACGCTCAGCTGTCATGGCAACCTTTATATTTAGTTGTTAGTTATTAGGAATATCAGTACGTCTGGTTTCAGTAATGATGAAGAAGTTGACCTTATCGCCCATTTGCAAGTCGGTGAATTTCTCGAAGCTCATACCGCATTCGAAACCAGTAGCAACTTCTTTGACGTCGTCTTTGAAGCGCTTCAGTGTTTCTAGCTTACCTTCCCATATCTGCGTACCACCACGTTCGATGCGGGCAATGGCTCCCCGTTGAACTTTACCGCTCAACACCATACATCCGGCAATCATCGTGCCCTTGCCAACTTTGAAGACTTGTCTGACTTCGGCTTGACCGATGTTGACCTCTTCTCTAATTGGTTTGAGCAGGCCTTGAATGGCCTTGGTCAAATCATCAGTAATTTGATAGATGATGCTATAGGTACGGATATCTACACCGTTGGCGTCAGCTACACTGCTGGCGTTCTGGTCTGGTTGAACATTGAAACCAACGACAATGGCATTTGAAGAAGCTGCGAGGTTGACGTCATTTTCAGAAATTGCACCAGATGCGGTGCGAAGTACACGCACCTGTACTTCTGAAGAAGTTAGTTTGCGAATTTGGTCGGCAATCGCTTCTGCTGTACCTTGTACGTCAGCTTTGACGATAACGTTCAAGTCTTTCACTTCACCGGCTTCAATCATCTCGTGCAGAGATTCAAGGGTAACGTGGTGATGCGAACGAGATTCAGGACTACGGCGTGATTCTGCCATAACCTTCATCGCTTGGGCGTCGCTGACAACTTCGAAACGGTCCCCAGCTTGCGGTACTTCGTCTAGACCAAGTACTTCTACTGGCATCGATGGGCCAGCTGCTTTGACTCTTTGACCACGGTCATCAAACAGGGCGCGTACTCTGCCACATTTGCTACCGGCAACAATGAAATCGCCTTCGCGCAATGTGCCGTTTTCAACAAGAGCTGTTGCTACTGCACCTTTACCACGAGAAAGTTCGGCTTCAATAATTACGCCCGCTGCTGGTTTGTCAGGGTTGGCACGCAAGTCGAGGATGTCAGAAACTAGCAAGATCATCTCAAGTAGTTCGTCTAAACCTGTGCGTTTCTTCGCTGATACCATGCAAGTTACTGTCTCGCCGCCGAATTTTTCAGCGACTAGATCGTATGTCATCAATTGATTGAGAACACGATCAGGATCAGCTTCGTGTTTATCGACTTTGTTCACAGCCACAATAATTTGTACACCGGCCGCTTTAGCGTGATCGATGGCTTCGATTGTTTGTGGCATAACGCCGTCGTCGGCAGCTACTACCAAGATGGCAATGTCGGTTACTTTTGCTCCACGAGCCCGCATTGCCGTGAAGGCTTCGTGGCCTGGTGTGTCGAGGAAGACAATTTGGCGCATATGGCCTTCTTTGTCTGGCACTTCGACGTGGTAGGCACCAATGTGTTGGGTGATACCGCCATGCTCAGCATCGGTCAGTAAGAACTTGGTTTGTCTAATGGCATCAAGCAAACTGGTTTTACCATGGTCAACGTGACCCATGATTGTCACCACTGGTGGGCGGTTGACCAGCGCTGCCTGCTCTTCTTCTGTCAATTCAAGAGCCACTTCAGCTGGTGCTTCTTCGCCAGTGCTTTCTTCAACAGATAGCACTTCGTATTCCATCTCAACTGCTAGTTCTTTAGCAAGCTCATACTCAACCATCATATTGACGGTACGAGCAATGCCCTTCATGAACAAACGTTTGATAACTTCGGTCTCCGGCACACCCATTTTTGCTGCCAGCTCTTGCACCGTGACGTTGGTGGTTATGACAATTGCTTTTGGCAATTCAGCCACGACAGGCACTTTCTTCTCTTCTTTCTTCGGCGCATGTCTGTCAGACGGGCTTGGACGATGAGATTTCGGCGGCCGAGGCGGAGTGGCGCGCATTGATGGCGCGGCTACTCGTGTTGGCACTGAAGGTGACATTGGTCTGACGCCAGGACCGCGATTTGGCTGCTCTGAATCGTCTTTAGTCTCTTTTTTCTTTGGTTTGGCCTCAGGCTTAACTTCTTCTTTTGCCTTGGGTGGAGGCTCTTTGGCCTTCGGTGGCTCGACTATCTGCTTGGCTTTTTGAGCGTCAAGTTTGCGAATGACTCTTGGTGCAAACTTTGATGAATCAGACCATTCGTTTCCAGTCGCTCTTGGCTGAAGAGCTGGTAGGTCTTGTTCTTCATCTTCAACTTCAGCTGCTTCAACGCTCTCAGGTTCGAACGAAAGTGCCTGCTCTGTCGCTGCTTCTACTTTGGCCGGTGCCTCTTGTGCATCGCCATGGTTTTTGCTTGCTTTTGCGCTCACTTCTGCGCTCACTTGTGCGCTCACTTGTGCTTCTGAGGCGACTGCTGCCTCTGTGGCTAGGCCTACTGGGTGAGCTTCTTCGCGAGTAACAGTGATGGTTTGGGCAGGAGCGATAGTAGCTGGCAATGGTTGTCCTTGGCTTGTTTGAGAAGACTGAGCAGATTGAACCGGCTGGGCTGCTTGGCTGGCTGAGGCCTGGCCAGCGGATGTCTTGTCTGCTGATTGAGCTGAGGTAGGGGCAGCTTGATTGGCATGAGCTGCTGAACCGCCAGCGGCATCACCGATCGGAAGGAAATGCGGTTGGGGGATAGTACCGTCAGCGTTAGGTCTTTCAGGCCTGTAGCGAGATAATACTCGGGGCTTGACTGCCGCTGGTTGAGGTGGTGGTGGGGCAGCTGCCGCTTTGACCGATGTCTTGCCCGGTTGTGGAGTTGTTTTTGCCATTTTGCCCTTTTCAGCGCCGTCTGGCTGCTGCTTCTTCTTTGCGAACGCAGCTATTACTTTGTCCTGGCCGATTTTGTCAACGGTGCTGGAGTGGCTCTTGATGTCATAACCAAGTTCGCGCAAGGTGTTGATGATGTCCTGGTTAGGAACGTTCATCTTGCGCGCCAACTCATAGATTCGAACTCTGTCGTCCATTCAGCCCTCTCCGTGTCTCTGAGTATTTTGGCATGTTTTTACAGGATCTGTGCATTCTCGCCACAGTGCCTGGATAAGTTGTGCTTCAAGCGGCCAAGCCACTTTGCGCCAACTCGCTACACCCTTCTTCCTACGGCCTTCTAGGGCGTGTTTCAATTTCGTATTCTTTAGTGCCATTTCGAGACATTGCGAAGAACGGCAAAGATAAGCCGAGCGACCCGAGAGCTTTTGGCCGGTCTTTCCCCCGGCCAATACTGTCGAGTTCAATTCGAGCTTTGCTGAGGCGAAGTCGTAAGTAAGCCTGATTAGCTCATTGCTTTCAGTCAGCTTACGACAAGCCACACAGAGTCTCAGTTTCGTTTTCAATAGACTTCGTAGCTCTTGGCTTTGCTTTATGTTGTGAGCTCGTCAAGAGTCTGGTTCATGCTGCGGAAGGATCCACCTGCTTGGCTTTCAGACTTGATGTCGATTTTCCAGCCGGTCAGCTTTGCCGCCAGTCTGACGTTTTGGCCACCGCGGCCGATAGCCAAGCTGAGCTGGTCATCAGGAACGATTACTTCAGCACGGCGGCCAGCATTCTCTTGCTGCTCTTCGTAAAGGGCCACAGTTGTGATGCGGGCTGGTGAAAGGGCGTTAGAGATGTAATCAACAGGGTCAGTGGAATAGCGAATTACGTCAATTTTTTCGTTGCGCAATTCGGCCACTACGTTTTGAATGCGCACGCCACGAGTACCAATACAGGCACCTACAGGGTCGACATCTGAATCTTCAGAATGCACGGCGATTTTGGTTCTGTAGCCTGCTTCGCGGGCAATTGACTTGATTTCTACAGTGCTGTCTTCGATTTCAGGCACATACAGCTCAAACAATTCGCGCACTAGCTCAGGGTGAGCTTGTGAGACGATGATTTGCGGAACGCGGCCAGTATCTCTCAATTCGAGAACATAGACACGAACGCGGTTGCCCACTCTATAAGTCTCACCGGGGAGCTGCTCACGACTGGGCATGCAGCCTTCAACGCGACCGAGGTTAACGATGACGTTGTTGCGCGAATTGCTGATCACTTCGATACGCTCGATTTGACCAGTAGTACAGCTGCCCTTGCGGGCTTCGAATTCTTTCTTGATTAATTCTTTCTCGGCTTCTCTTAAGCGTTGAGTAATCAACTGCTTGGCAGTTTGAGCAGCAATACGGCCGAACTCTGAAAAGTCTTGGGGGGTGACTTCGATTTCTAGCACTTCGCCAACGGTGACGTCAGGAATTAGGTCTTGAGCATCGCCAAGGCTAATTTCGTGATATTCGTTCGAAACTTTGTCGACTACTTCTTTTGGGGCAAAAATACCAATCTCACCGGTTTCGGTGTCGAAGATTGCTCTCACGCCTTCAACGTCGTGATCTGGCACTTTCTTTTTGTAGGCCGCAACAATGGCGTCGCAAACATAAGAGATGAATTCCTCTTGGGGAATATTGCGATCCCTTTCTAGCTCTTCAGCAGCTTCAAGCAGTTTGTCGCCAATTTTAATCACGTTCTACCTCCACCTTATTTGGTTTTTCGTCGACTTCTTCTTGTCCTGATTCTGCTGATAGGTCAATCGCCATTTCAGTTATATTTTCAGCAGCGATTTCTTTGAATTTTTTCTGCAGATCTGGATAGAGTCTAATTTGTATTATTTGCTTGAGAGCAACTTTCAGCTCTTTTACTGGTTCTTGAGATACCTTGTTGGCAGCATGTTTTTTGCTGTTCTTGCTTTTGGTCGGAGCACTTTGAATCGGTCCGAGTTCGCTCAGCTTGAAGGTTTCGTCAGCGAAACTAACTAGACGAGCTATGAAATGTTGTCCGTAGGGATCGGCCCCAACATTGGTTTTGGTCTTAATCTCAACTTTGCGACCCGTGAACAATTTGTATTCACGTTCACTTTTTAGAATGCGATCTATGCCAGGGCTTGAGACATCTAACAAAAATGGGCCGTGGAAGAAATCAAGGCTGTCGGCAATCACATCGATTCTGCTGTCAAGCTCTCTACTAACTTTCTCGCAGTCGGTGAGGCCGACACTTCCACCTGGATTGTAGATAGTAATTTCAACAATTTTTTGTCTGCCGTGCTGGCCGAAATGAATATCGACTAGCTCAAAGCCCAGCCCTTTAACCACTTCTTCGGTTAGGTCTGTAACCTTTTTTATAGCTTCATTATCGTTTTTGTTATTAGGGTTTTTGCTATCTGGCATGAATAATGTCTAGAGTGAAATAACCAAAGTCAATTCGGCGGCAGTAAAGGGTTGCCGGGTGCAAAATATGCACAAACACAAAAATGCCGTAGGCTAATTGCATGCCTACGACTAAAAATTGGTTTTCTATGGCCAAATCCTAACATGTAAGCAAGGAGCACGCAAGAAGAAGTGAAGATTGCGTTTCATAACCGCCAGCGCAAGCTTGAGCTTGATACAGAAGAGTTGCAAGCAGATTACGCTGCCTTGACTGATGGGCTCAGTCAAAATCTATTAAAGCGGCCCCCGCGCTGGCTACCTAAAAAAGATCTGAAGGCTATTTTCTCGCGGGGTTCCCTTTCGGTGGCGATCGTCTCAGATCGCACGATTCGTCAAATTAACAAAGCTTGGCGTTCTATTAATAAGGCGACTGATGTCCTTTCTTTCCCCTTAGAGCTTACTGAACCGCCGTCTGCAGCACTTGGCTTGCCACCAGAGGCCATAGCTGAGATGTTTGAAGATGAACCTGATCAATGGATAGTGGGCGAAATTATCATTAGTGCCGAAAAGGCTTTGGCCCAAGCTGAGCAATATGGTCATAGTGCTCGTCGAGAGATGGCCTTTTTGTTTGTGCATGGTTGTTTGCACGTGCTCGGCTTTGATCATATGACTAAAGAAGACGAGAAAGAGATGTTCGGTCGACAGACTGAAATATTGAGCCTTGCCGGTTTTAAGCGTGATCCTTAACAATCACTTGGCTAGTGTCCCGGGGCCAAGGTTCTGTGCCATGATTAAGTTGGGATTAGGCGTCTAGGCGTGAGCAAATGACTGAAAATCAAGTAAATCCAGAGTCTGCTGGTCAATCTAATCTATATGATTTCAATCCTGACGGTGAGCAGGTCAAGGTCGTAGACGACAGTAGCAAAATTTCGACTGAGGTTGTAAGCGATTCTGCCGCGCTTTTTGACAGCAATGCCGCTGCTCGCGAGAATTGGCTGCATAAGAGCGGTCAGGCCGGTTCAGTGTTTGAGAGCTTCTATCATGCTTTCAATGGTCTGGCGCTAGGTTTTCGCCAGCAGCGCAACCTGCGCATTCATACCGCCTTAGGTCTTTGTGTTTTCGCTCTAGCGTTCTATTTAAAAGTAGAACCGTGGCAGTGGATTGCTCTCAGCGTTGCCATTGGTTTTGTCTTCTTTGCCGAATTTGTAAACACAGCAATCGAGCACATGGTCGATATTCAATCCAATTATCGCTATCACCTCTCGGCCCGTTACGCCAAAGATACAGCGGCGGCGGCAGTACTTGTGGCGGCCATAACAGCGGCTATTGTCGGTGCCATGGTTTTTCTCCCCCGGCTTTGTTCTCTGGTGACAACGGGCATAATATGAGTGTGGGCTAAGGCTTAGTGAATTCTCCATGGGAATCTTCCCATTGACTGTCCAATTCTGAAAGGTATTGTATAGAAGAAGAAGTGCTCGAAGTGATGGCCAACTTTGCTTTCGAGAGCACATGTAGTTCTGAGGAGATCCCCATGGGTACATCTAGAAGTGGCGAACAGTTTGATCGCACCGATTTGTTTAATCCGAGTCGCAATGATATAAATCCGCCTAGCGATAATCTCTCAGATGCTCGTTTGCCACAGCGGCAGTGCGCTCAGGATCGGTGTGATAACCGCTCTGATAACCGCTCTGATAGATACTCGAATAACTCCGAACTGCAAGCTTTTAAGGAAGGCTACCGTCAAGCCTACCGCGACGGGTTTATGGATGGACAGCGTGAGCAGCCTGTGCGAGTCGGTCGTGGCCAAGGCAGCTATTGTCCTGAGTACAACGATTACGCCAATAGCCGTCAAGCCTATCAAGAAGAGGCCTGGCTCAATCGCGGCGATGATTTTGACCGCCAGCAACGGCGCCCTATTCCACAATGTCGTCATCGTTATCAACAGACATATAGTGATAACTCCGATTATCGCGACTATGATCGCTACGATGGTCGTTCTTCACGCTATGGCGATGTCCAAGCGGTTTCAGCTGGTCAATATGATATTCGTTATGAGCGCGAGCGGCAGAATAGCAATCCACTAGACCAATTCTTTAGCACAATCGGTAGTATTGCCAGAGGTATTGGTGATGTTGCCTATGAAGCTCAACCAATTATTCAGACCTGGGCGCAAATCGAAATGATCAAGCAAGGTCGTATGGGTGGTCGATATTATGGTGGTGGTTACAATAATGGCTACTATGATCGCCCCTACAATCCGTGGAATTCATCTTACAATCGTAACTTGATTGCTTATAACAACAATTCACGCTACTACGATGACTATAATCCTTCGTGGCTGAACGGTTAGTTCATAGAGAGTTCGTGCCAGTAAAAATTTCAATCCGCCGCTCCGTTTAGGGTGGCGGATTTTTTCGATATAGAAATAGGTACGTAGAGATCAAGGTTGCTCTTCTCGTCGTGCACGAACGCCAGCTCTACATCAAAGACGGCTCTTAGTAAGTCTTCTTTCAGCACTTCTTGGGGCGTGCCTTTAGCCACAATGGTTGAAGGGGAAGCCGAAGGGGGCGGCCCGATTAAGGCAATTTGGTCGGCGATTCGGGCGCTTAAATTGAGATCGTGCAAAATTGTGGCAATACCAATTTTTTGTTCTTTCAATTCTTTGATAATGGCAATCACTTCTAGCTGATAGCGAAAATCGAGATTGGCTGTCGGTTCGTCCATCAAAATAAAATGTGGTTCCTGGGCTAAAGCCATGGCAATTAGTGCTCGTTGCTTTTCGCCACCAGAAAGTTCATTCAGTTTTTTTGTACTCAAGCGCGTCAAACCACAGCGATCTAAGGCACTGTCAATGGTGGCAATGTCTGCCTTGCTCAGCTGGTTCGACCACCAGCTTTGGTGCGGGTTGCGCCCAAGTCGCACTAGCTCATTGACCGTCATGTCGTGTGGGGTTTCTAGACTTTGTGGCACATAAGCCACTTGGCGAGCAAAATCAACGATGCTCATGTTCCAGATGTTCTGACTGTCCAGGCTAATTGTTCCTGCTGATGGCTTGAGCTGGCGCGCTAAGCCTTTCATCAGGGTTGATTTGCCACTGCCGTTTGGGCCTTGAATTGCCAGAACTTCGCCGGGCTCAAGCACTAGATTGATGTGCTCAATGATATTTGTCGCCACTTTGCCCTTGTTGGCATAGCCCAGCCCAACCTGTTCGGCTTTGAGAATTTTGCGCTCGCTTACGCTAGTCATATTATTGGCTGTGCACCTGGTCTAGCGAAAAGGAGAGTAGGTATATGAAAAACGGGCCACCAATGAGGGCCATGAGGGTTCCTAGTGGTAGTTCTTGTCCTGGGCTTAGAGTGCGAGCCAGCAGGTCAGAGAAGAGCACTAGAATTGCCCCGGTCAGCCCCGAGCAGACTAGTTGTAGTCTGGCGCCACGTCCGAAAAGTCGGCGGGATAAATGGGGTGCAACCAGACCAACAAAACCAACCATGCCACTTAAGGCGACAGCGGAGCTAGCGAGTAGAACGGCAGCAGAGAGAATGATTAATTGGCTGCGGCCGACATTGAGACCAAGAGAGCTTGCCGTTTCTTCGCCTAAGGCCAAGAGATTTAGTTGCTTGGCTGCTGCTAGAGCCACTATTAGGCCCACCGCCACATAAGAAACTGTTGGTATTAGCTCTTGCCAATTTCTGCCGCTAATGCCACCAAGTATCCAGAGATATAGACCTTGAGCCATAAGCTGTGTGCCAAATGTGGTCATGGCAAGTGTAATTAAAGCTCCGGCTACTGATGATAGGGCTATGCCCGCAAGAAGCAGCTTGGCGACAGAAACGCCATATTGGCCACTGCCTCTAGCAATTGAGGCCACAAAAAAGCTAGCAGTGATACCGCCGATAAAGGCAAAGAAAGGAATTGTCTGAAAGTCGAGTTTGCAGAGCATGGCACAAGCCACACCCACAGCAGCACCGCTTGACACGCCGGTCAAATAGGGGTCAGCTAAATCGTTGCGACTCAGGGCCTGGAGCAAATAGCCTGAGGTGGCTAGGGCGAGGCCGACGACAAAGGCTGTAAGAAGCCGGGGTAGGCGAATACCAAAAATGACATCGTGTATTTCACTGCTGCCAGCCTGACCAAAGACGGCCTGCAGTGCCTCTATGGGCGCCACAGTAAGGTCGCCCAAGCAAAGATTGATGAGCATTATCAGCAGAGTAAATAAGATAAGAGCTATAAACTTGACGAACATATTTGTTCTATGATTTGCACAGCGAAAATTTAGAGAATGCTACCATACACCCTGGCTGAGGATGGCTGTGATTTATCTCGACAACAGCGCGACGACAAGAGTACGCCCCCAGGTTTTGGAGGCGATGCTGCCGTATTTGTCTGAAAGCTATGGTAATCCTAGTTCGATACATACTCTTGGGCGCTCAGCTAGAGCGGCTGTCGACAATGCCCGTTCTCAAGTTGCTAGTTTTCTTGGCTGTCAGCCTAGTGAGGTCTATTTCAGCAGCTGTGCCACGATGTCGAACAACGTGGCTTTGTTAGGGCGGGCTCGTTTTGTCGAAGCCAATGGTTTGCCCAAGCATTTGATTACTTCAACTATTGAGCATCCGGCTGTAATGGGGCCAGCTCAGTATCTTGAGGCCCAAGGCTGGCGCGTTACTCATTTGCCTGTTGATAGAGAAGGCTTTGTTAGGCTTTCTGATTTCAAAAATGCTTTGAGTTCTGATACCAGTATTGTCTCTATAATGTGGGGCAACAACGAAATTGGTGTACTAGAGCCCATTGAGGCTATGGCAGAAATTGTCGAGAGCTATGCCAAGGGTTTAGGTCGCGACATTTTTATGCACACCGATGCGGTGCAAATACCAGGCAAGTTACCAATTGACTTGAGTCAGTTGAAAGTTTCAGCACTCTCACTTTCAGGTCATAAATTTGGTGCACCAAAAGGCATTGGCATTCTCTTTCTTCGTCGTCTATTCAATATTATGCCCATCATATTTGGTGGCGGACAAGAAATGGGAATGTTTGCCGGTACTGAATCGGTCGCTCATATTGTTGCCATTGGCGAGGCCGCCAGCCTAGCTCAGCAAGAGCAGGCCGAGCTAGAGTCGCGCTTGCGCTCTTATCAGAAGCAATTGTTGGAGCGCTTACAGGTCTTTCCTGATTTGACTATAACTGGACCAAGCGACATAGATAAGCGGCTGCCTGGTCACGTTTCTTTTTCTGTTGGTGGCATTGAAGGTGAAGCTCTTGTGCTTAAGAGTGACTTGAAGGGCTTGGCGATTTCTAGTGGATCGGCCTGTCATCAGGGCATCATCGAGTCTTCTAGTGTGCTTAAAGCCATTGGTCTTGGCCAAGCAAAGGCACTAGGGGCGGTGCGCATTAGTTTTGGTGCCGACAATAGTGATAGCGATGTGGTGGAATCTATTGCTCTGTTAGAGCAGATTCTAAGCAAGGTGCGCAAGAATTCTAGCTAAGGTTCGCTTTTTTTACTGGTACTACTGAGCTATACACTTAATTGAAAAATCAGAATTCTTGCCGTCTTGTCACGTTGGTGCTGTTGCCGTGCAAAATAATCCAAGTATGTCATACAATTTAAGTTCAGCGATTTTTTTCTTGCTGTTGGTCCTCCATGGATTCGTGGTTCCGGCCTATGCCAAACCATCCACTGACGTCAGTATTCAATTGTGCGAATTTTCAAGATTGAAGCCTAAATTCGATGATTTTTCTGGTGCCGTAGGAATTAGATTCGAAAATTCCGGACGACATACTACAATTGTGCCATTCAGTTGGATACCTACACCGCATTTAAAAAATGGCAAGTCTGCTTGGATTGTTTCACCAGAAAAGGAAATGTGGGGCGTTTCAAGTAGAGTTAAATATAGCTGGATTGATAAAGAGGGAAATAAAATCTTAGAAGGCGAATCGCCCATGGACAAAGAATGGTTGACACTTAAAAAGAATAGTTCTGAAATGCGAAGCGTCCTTATTAAGATTCCAGATAAACCCGGGCAATACAAATTCAACCTATGTTTTGACAATACGATAATTGATGTGCGTGGCTCTGAATTCACATATTATTTTCCCGAGAAGTATGCGACTTTCAAATCTGATATCGAAGAAATTGTGATCGTTGAATAGCTTCAGAGTGAGTTTTAACACCAGTACCCTTTGTGTCATACAATGCTTCACTTGAAGAGATTAACTTGGACGCGAGGAGGAGGAATTTACTAGTGCTCAAGCTCAAGCAAACCTAGCCGCGTGCCCATTCAGAACCTTAGTGAAAAACGAAAGAAGAAAACTCCAACCCATTCTTTTCCCTCCATTTCCCATCCTTTCTCTCTAAATACCTCCCTTTCCCACTTATTAGCCAACCAGAGTAACCACCATTTACTCTTAAGGGGTATATGAACTAAGCGGGGGTGTAAAAAGTGATACAAACATGTGGTGCTGCCGAAAAAACAAATAGAACCAAACAAGCTAAAAGTAGCTTTTCATTTTGCAAGATACCCTTTGGCTTTTCGAGTAGGGGGTATATCGACAGAAACCGTGGGGTTCTCATCGCAATTGTTAGTACTGTTTTTAGTGCAACCGTTCTTTCAATAAGCTCATCGCCAGCTGTCCATGGCGCAGAGAAGAAAGTGATGGGAGCCGTTGTATTTGCAAACAAGTATTTGCCCGCTGGCAAAGTTGTTTGCTGGTCAGACGTTGAGCGACGAGTAGTTGAGAGGAAGATAATACCAGGCAAGGTTATAGGAAGTGCATTGGAGATTGTCGGCTACAAAACGAAAACGTCCATTCAAAAAGAGGAAATGATTTCAAGTCTTTCAATTGATTTTAAGGCAAAGTTAAATAACCTAGAAGCAAAGCGCAGCAAAGCAGAGTTCGAAAAAGCTGCCCGTTTTTGTACGGATCCATACGATTTGATTTTTTTGAAGTTCCGACGGGCGAAATACTTATCGAGTTGTCCCAAATAGTCGCGCAGTTCTTTTGAACAGATGAGTCCAGTGAGCGAATGAAAATCATCATTTTGTTAAGCAATAGAAATAACTACGGCAGGCGCTTGAATCTGCCAGTATCAGGAACGACTTTAACGATGTTTTCTACACAGTTCAGGCGGTCGATACACTAGCAAAAGTAGCTGCGGGCTTGCAAAATGCTGTCAACACAGACGCTGCCTATCAGGCCAATAGCTTTTCATGAATTCGGAGGGTTACAAAAAATGGAAGGTAATGAGTCTGAAGAAAGAGACGAACAACTTGCTGCTCTAAAGCAAAGCCTTAGCGCCGCAGAAAATAGGATTTTGAAGTCTCAAGATGGTGGAAGGGTTTTAAGATTGAAGATTGCTGCAATCCTTGGCTACGCAAAGCTATTGTTAATGCGCGATTCGATCGACCTTGATTTACTCAAAGGTATTGGAAAAAGTATTGAAGATGAGTCAAAAGAATCTTTGCAGGTGCTTAATGACTCGATATTTCCGCCTGAATGAGACGGGAAGCCCCGATGGAGCTTTCTTGACTCTAATTCTGCCGAAAGTATTGATTTGGTCGCAGAATCGACAACTATTGACAGACCCCAAATAAGCAAAACTTTAGCAGGGCTAATTGTTCAATTTTTCATCTACCGCACACCCCCGATGCAAAATTGTGCATTTCTATTCATCTCGGTGCAACATAATCTTGTGGCTAAGCCCTTATGCTCAATGACCGATGCTAGATTCAAGCTTGACTATGTTCTCGTTAGTTTTGCTGAAAGCTGGTTGCACAGTGGCATGTGTTTCTTTGTAGTTCTTGATCTCATTGCGTGTTTGTTTCTGCACTGTATCAAGCATCCATATGGCCCATGATGCTTCGTTGGCGGTGGCACCTTGGGCCACACCTTTGAACAATTTGTATGGGTTGCGGTTGTATCTGTAGCCAGCTCTAGCAACACAGGTGCCGAAGGCAATTTGTGGTCCACCTTTTGCTGCGTATGAAATGAAACTTTCGATCATCTCTCTTTTTTGATCTTTCTTTTCTTTTTTCAAGAACTCAGAACGGTCCTCTAGCAACTTGCCCATTACTTGGTAAGTTTCAGTGCGTGGCTGACCGTTGTTCTCTTGTGCTCTGGTGTTGAGAATTTGTGTTAGCAGTTTAGTATCTTCTGCTAATTTTTCAGTGGTCTTGCATTGTATTTCGCCCAGTTGTTTTGACAGTCTATCCCCAGCTACTTTACCTGTTATAGCTGCGCCGCCGTGAATTAGTACTGGTGCTCCTGTCAGCGTTGCTCCAGAGATTAAGAAGCCGATACCGCCACCACCAATCTGCTTAGGATTAGTATGTTTGATACCATTGAGTACACCAAATGCACCAGGGAATATTCCAGTAGCACAAACAGCCAATGTGCCGATAGTAGTGATGTCTCTGGCTGAGTGTCGTTTGCGTGAGTCGACGTAAAGCTTGCTAAATTCTAGTAGACCGAGATCTCTAAAGTCTTTGAGAACATTCTCTTCAGCAGTGAGATATTGTTTGTCAGTGCTATCGAGGTTGGCAATCTGACCGGTCGCTGTGCTGCGTTGGCTTATAAGCTTGTCGATTTCGTCTCTTAACGCTACTACTTTTTCTCTCATCGACTTGGCATCAAAGTGTTTGCGCTTTGCTTTGTAGTCGGTGATCAGGTCACCGGCGCCTTCGGCTGCATAAAGTGTACCTAGCAGTGAGTAGGCCACCAATACTGTGACCACACCAGCTTGCAACCGTCCGCGGTGATTTAGGCCTTCGCCTGGTTTCTTTTGATATTTCCAGAACTGGCTCATAAGTGTTATGTCACCAGCGTTGGCTACTGCACCGGCGGCGAAGTCGTATGCTTTCATGCGCCTTTGCTTGTTTTTGTCGCGAGCTGTGTAATGGCAGCGAAAATCACTATTCAATCTAAGTAATTCGATTTCTTTGTCGGCAATCTGTTTATCGAGTATTTCGATATCGCTCAGGGTAACTTGAGTCTGGGCAAAGGCCGGAATGGTCGAGTTTAGGCTGAGCGCAAGAGTTAGCACTCCTGTGAGTACTCCGCTCGATACTCGATGAACTATGCTACTCATGTTTTGATACCCTTGCCTTAATGGAAACCCGGCATAGTTTTTCATGTTCGCTACCAGGCTATCGTCAATCTATGGAGTGATTACCTTTTCCGTCCATTTTCGCTTTAGTCATTGGCGATGGCAGCATGATCTTCTTGAAATCAGCTCAAAGATTGAGGCGACAGGGGAAACATTGATATTTAACCCTGCACCTCTAATGGTGCTCAGGCGTAACTATAGATTTTGTCTTATTTGCTCAGATCGACTGTACTTCCCTATCCGCACTATAGCTGTCGGCATTGTGACAATTGTTCAGCCGTTTAGCTTTTGTGCTGATGGCAGTTGTTTTTGGCGTTGTTAGAATGCGAAATGCTTATATGAGGTGCCCTGTGTCTATCTGGCTTTTTCTTGGTGTGTTTCTACTGGCATACATCTATCACGGCGTTGGTATCACAATGGGCTACCATCGTCTGCTTTCACATCGCTCATATAAGGTACCGAAATGGCTTGAGTATCTGATTGTTTCTGGGGGCTACCTTTGTCTTGAAGGCTCGCCTATTTTTTGGGTGACTACTCATAGACGGCACCATCGTTATTCTGATAAGCCTGGTGATCCACATTCACCGTTAGATGGTCAGTGGCATGCTTTTCTTGGCTGGATGTATAAACCGACTGTTTTGATTTCAGCCGAAGAGAGTCGAGTTCTGGCTCCCGATCTATACCGCGACCAACTTTATCGTTTTCTTCATGTCAATCACAGTCACAAAGACGGCCTTCTGTGTTTAGCTATTTCTATTGTTTATCGCGCCGCTATTTGGTTCTTGTTTGGTCCAGTAGTATTTGCTGCTGAGTTGCTTGCAAGTATCTGTGCTTTTTGCGCCCCACTTTTGGTCAATCTCTATTGCCATAAACCTGAGCTGGGTTACCAAACTTATGCTTGCGGCGATCAAAGTCGCAACGTCTGGTGGGTCGCCATCTTATCGTTTGGCGAAGGCTGGCACAATAATCATCATGCCTTGCCCCAATCGGCTCGGTTCGGTTTGGGCAAAGGCGAATTTGACTTCACTTGGATGTCGCTGAACTTCCTGAAGCTGTTTGGCTTGGTGAGCGATATTCGCTTGCCAAAGAAAAACAAACTAGCCGAGCTTGAGACAGCTGATGTTAGTTGAACTAGTTGAATTGGTTAAATTATTCGGCTTTCTGGTCTTTGTCGTCTTTTTCGGATTTATCGGCAGGCTTTTCACCTTTAACTTTTGAGACTTGCTTCGGCGCATCAGTAAACATATTGCCGACAAAGTTTACCAGGCCAGCTGTGCGTTTTGTCAGTTTGCCATGCATTAGCTGAATGCCGCCTTGGGCCATTTTGATTTTTGAGCTGCTGTAAGGGTACCACCATACTCGGTGCGCACCACCGGCGGCGTCGATGCTAATGTGCTTGATGTTGCAGAGGTCATGCAGGCCAAATATCGAATGACCTTTGCCAAAGCCGCTCTTCTTAAGGCCGCCCCAAGGCAGCTGAGGGGTAGCGTGCGAAAAGAGACAATCGTTGATAAGTACTGTGCCTACTGTAAGGTCGCGGGCGACACATTCGGCCCGGTTTAGTTTGTCGGCCCAGACAGTTGCCGTCAGACCATAATCGCTGTCGTTGGCCAGCTCAACTGCTTGATCTTCGCTGTCGACAATCATGATTGGCATGACTGGGCCAAAGGTCTCTTCTCTCATAATTTTCATTGTGTGATCGACACCGACGAGCACCGTTGGTTCAAAGAAATAGCCGCCTAGATCGCTTCTTTCTTTGCCGCCAGTGACGGCCCGGGCACCAGCGGCCACTGCTTCATTAACATGCTCAATAACGCGGTCAAGTTGTCCTTGATCAATTAGTGGTCCAACATCGGTAAGCGGGTCTGTGGCCGGTCCTAGCTTCAGCTTTCCGGCCATGGCTGTCAGTGTTTCAACAAGCTTGTCTGAGTTTTTACCCTTAACTATGTACACTCTTTCAACCGAGGCACAGGCTTGGCCCGCGTTGGTAAAGGCGCCCCAGAGAAGGCCGCGGGCTGTCCAGTCTACTGGGGCATCGGGCAATACGATGGCGGCATCTTTGCCACCAAGTTCTAGAGTAACCGGAGTGAGGTGCTCGGAAGCCTGGGCCATAACGGCCTTGCCACCTTCGACTGAGCCAGTAAAAATCAATTTTGAGAGATTGGCTTTGCTCAGTAGTTTGCCAGTGCTGCTGCCCCCGGTAACTACCTGTATGACACCATCGGGAAAACCTGCTTCAGCGAAAAGTTCGCCAATTTTGATGCCGACCAAAGGAGATTTTTCTGATGGCTTGAGCACTACCGTGTTGCCTAGCATAATGGCCATGAGAGCAGTCATGGTGGGGATGGCAAAAGGATAATTCCACGGGGAAATGATACCGATTACACCCAAAGGTTCGAAGGCAATGATACTTTGTTTGCTTGATAGAAGTGGATTTGCTAAGGCTACTGGCTGATCTGCTAGCAATCTCTCTGAGTTTTCAGCCAGCCAAACACAAGTGTCGAGGGGGCCGCAGAGTTCTGATAGATACGCTTCTGGCAGAGGCTTTCCTACTTCTTCACTAATTAGATTGGCCAATTCATCAGCTTTACTGGCTAGCAATTGGCGAAATTTCAGCACTAATTTGGCACGTTTACTAAACGAAGTTAGTTGCCAGTTTTCAAAAGTTTTCCAGGCTTTGTCGACAGCGGCTTGCACTTCTGCTTCGCCCATCTGAGGAACGCGGCCAATCGATTGTTTGGTGGCAGGGTTGATTGATTCGAAAGTATTTGCTGCTTCTAGTTTGCTTACGACCATTTCATTGCCTTAGTAAGTGCTATTTTTTGTTTAGTGTATCTTTTGCTACTTGTTTGTCTGGGCCAGTCAGGCCGTTATCTAGGCTACGTTTGAAGAGCGTTTGTGCTTCCTGTATGTTGCCATTTTTTAGTTTGATGTTTGCCAGGGCAAATGCCGCTTGAGGGCTTGTATCCCCTTCGCTTAACGCCTTCGTCAAAAGCTCCTCTGCTTTCGCCTGGCCAGCTTTTGCCAATATTATGCCCAGCTTGCTTAAGGCTTCGATGTCTCCCGGAGCTAATGCTAGAGCTTTTTCTAGCGCTTCTTGCTCAGCGCTGCTGTTGCCTTCTTTTTGGGCAAGGGCAGCTAGTGCTAATTCTGCTTCTTCGTTGTGATCAGCGTTTTGCACTTTAGCGAAATAGCTTTTAGCATCGCCGAGGCTGCCTTCACTCAGCGCTAGGCGGCCAAGAGCCAGATAGAGAGCGTCTTTGCTGGCCTGCTCACTATCGCTTAGACTTTGGTTGAGACGCATGGCATCGGTTTTTAAAGCGGCTAAATTGCTCTTGTCTAAATCGTCTTGTTTCAGTCGACAGGTTAACTCAAGAGCTAGAGCTTGGGGCATCAGGCCCGATATTTTGCGCAACTCATTAGCCTGGCTTGTGGCCTCAATTACATCACCTTGTTTTAAGTTGATTTTTGCCGCTATTAGTTGCGCGGGAAAAAGGCTTTTGTCTTTGTCGGCGGCACTGTTGAGAGCTGATAGTGCTTTCTTGTAGTCGCCGTCTCTGTAAGCAAGATAGCCATTGGCAAAAGTTGAAAGCGGATCTGTTGCGTTCAGGCTGTTCAGCTTGGCTATGGTTTCGCGAGCAGCTGTTAAATCTCCTGAGCTTAAGTAGCAAAGGGCCTCAAGAGCCAGAGCTTGGGGGTTAGATTGGGCACTATTTTTCTTGCTAGGTTTAAGTGCGCTTAGTGCTGCTTGGGTATTGCCAGCCAAATATTGGCTCAAGCATTGTTTGAAGGCAGCGGCCTTTGACTGCGGATATTGTTCGAGTACACGGCCAAAGCAGGCATTGGCTTCGTCGTAGTAGCCCATATTTAGTGCTTCTTCGCCTAGACCAAGCAGGCCTTCAGTTGGTATTTCTGAACCACCTAAAAATTGTTTGAATTGATTGCGCACGCCGTTTATATTGCCAGCAGAATTCATACTAATAATGGTTCTGGTGCGGGCGTAGCGCGCTGAAGGGCTTAGGGTCGAGGCTTTGGCTGCGGCTGCCTTTGCTTTATCTTGTTCGTTTAGGCTGCCGTATAGTTCAGAGAGGGCGAGCCAGGCATCGTGGTTGGCTGGGTCAAGGGCCACGACGGCTTCAAATTCTTGGGCTGCCGCGCTCTGCTCACCCATTGTCAGTAGAGTCATGCCCGCTTGTAAATGTGCCAGCATTGAATCTGGAGCAATGGCAGTGGCAGCGCGCGCTACAGCTAGTGCTTCTTCTTTTGTATCAGGTAGGCGGGTCAAAATAGTGTTGAGCAGAAGGTGCATTTGCAAGTTGTTTGGACATTTTGGTAGCCATTCGCGCAGGCAATTTGCAGCTTCAAGAGTGTTGCCTCTGGCAAAGAGACCGGAAGCCTTAGAGAGGCAGCCTGGGCAGCCAGCATCATCGGGCTTTCTCGTGCTTGGCGAACTAGAGGCGCTCGATTTCCCCCGGGCCATTGCCGCGCCATTGTTGTCTAATTGACAAGGCGCTAAGACCAGGCCAGCGCCCAGAAGGGCGATTTTGAGGCGGCTAGAGAAAGTAAAATAGTTAGTCACCGCTATAGCATAGCTTAATTGGATCGCTATACTGAAAAGATAGTATTAACGGGAAGTAAAGCGGTTGAATTACTTGGGCATGAAGAAAATTGATGCAACGAGACGAGCCATCTACTTCTTTGCCCTGGTTTTGCCTCTTACTTTTAGTTCTGTAGCAACGGCTGCTAGTGGCAGCACTAGTAGTAATAGTGGAAATAGTGCAGCCCTTGAACGGGCTAATCAAGCTTATCTGGCACGCAAGTACAGCGATGCTTCTGGGCTGGTTAGTCGCATTATTTTGAAAGAAGGCGAGAGTGCTGCTGCTCTCAATTTGCTTGGCAAAATTTACCATCGCCAGAACAAAGTTGATGAGGCGATTGCACAATATCAAAAAGCACTGAAGCTCGATAAAAACTTTACTGAGGCTCGCTTTGACCTCGGTGTCGCCCTCTTTGACCAAGGTAATTATGCTCAGGCTGCCAAAGAATTTGAAGCAGCCTTGCAGGCTGGTGCCAATAGCGAGTATCAATACAATTTAGCAATTTCTTTAGAGCGTTTAGGTCAACTTCGCCCCGCCACCGAAGGCTATGAGAAAGCTATTCAGCTTGATGAAAAGAATGCTGCGGCGCACTACAGCTTGGCTCGACTTTTAGCGGCCGCTGAAGACAATGACCGCGCCATTCAAGAGTATCGCCTGGCCATTGCTGCTCAGCCAGATTTTCCTGAGGCACACAATAATCTTGGTGTGGTTTACAGCAACCTCGGCAAATACCCTGAAGCAATTGCTTGTTTTCAGCAGGCTTTGAAGATCAATCCTGATTGTTCTGAAGCGCAGCGAAATTTAGGCTACGCCCAAGCGCACACTAGTTTAGGTGTGGCCTATTTAAGTCAGGGTGATAGTAAAAAAGCACTAGATGAGTTTCGCAAAGCTTTGCGCATCGATTCGCACTATGCCGATGCACACTACAATCTTGCTTTGCTTTTACAAAAACAAGGACAATTGCAAGAAGCAGTTGGGCACTACCAAGAAGCAATTAAGTATGATCCCAACTCTGCTGCTGCTCACAATAATCTGGGTGTGGCCTTGATGCAAATGGGCAATAAACAACAGGCTGAATCAGAGTACAAAGAAGCGCTCAGAATCAAGGCCGATTTTAAAGATGCAAAACTAAATTTGGATGAATTGCAGAAGAATTAAAATACCCAGGAACTGCAATCAGCGCAATTTGAGACTACTTCACTAGACCAATAAAAAAAAGCGCAGCTTGCGCCACGGTTTTCTAAATATTCGTCTGCTTAAATCGCCCTTCTCAACAGTTCATCCATGGATTCCTGAGGTTATCGCTATACCGCAACACAGGCAATTAAGGCTTACGACACTTTCTTTGTACCACTAAATCAGTAACTTCGCACGATAGATATGGCTGATTTTGCGGTTCCATTGCTCCTTCTCGTGACTTGATCTCCTGATAATTGGGTATAGTGAGGCAGAACAGACGATGGAGTCAGCCTTGATGTTAGACAAGCAGAAAGATCCTGATGACCGGTCAGAAGTTGCGGTTGAAAAAGCGGCACCAGCGGTACAGCGTGGCGCAGTAATTGGAGATACGGGCAATCAGGCTCGGTGGAATAGGGCGCAGCAAGCACATTACCTTGGCCAGGATGAGTCAGCAACAGACTTATTTAGAAAGGCTGGCGACATATCCAGCAGCACCAGTAAATTTACTATTGATGGATTGGAAGACGAGACTCCGAGTATAGCCTATGACATGAGAGACCTGCAAGAAGATTTAAAGAAGGTTGGGAATGGTATTGAGTCCTCGAAGCAAGCTCTAAGTAGTTTTGAGATTCCGGTAAGGCTGGAGCCGTTAAATGCTGTTTATCCCCATCGGGGAAATGAGGATGCTTATATTTCGTATCCGGCATGTAAGGCTGCAAATGCCGAGTTTCCAGAGTTAGCTAAGCGAATTGGTGATGGCAGGAATCACATAGACAAGCTTCTGATCGCAGCAACGATTCGCTTGGAGCAAGAGTTTTACAAACAAGGTTTCGATACCGGACCAGATAAGCAGATTCAAGAGAGTGGGCGAGTTGAAGGCTTTAAGGACACTGCATCAATTGGACCAGCCCAGATGCAGATCCGGCATATAGACAGACTTGTAAATGAGTTTCCATTGCAGCTTGGAGAGTTTTCAAAAGACCCTCTTAGAGCCGCTTTAAAACCAGAATGCGCACCACGCTTTGTCGCAGGATATTTTGCAGACGTCATTCAACACATACAGAAGGGAACCAAGCCGGACTACATAGGTGGGATCGATTGGGGCGGAGTCAAGAAATACTGGGCCGAAGGCAATTTTAACGATGCATTGATCTACGCATACAATCCTACTAAAGATCACATTGATAGCGTAAATAGGCATATCAAAATCATTCGTCAGAAGCTTGGATGAATTTTTTGTCCATCCAACGAAAAAGGAAGCAACCAATCAGAAACCCAGATAGAGGGAATATGAGCAGCCAAGTGATAAATGGACCGTAAGAATTCAAAAAATCACCGCCGACTGAGGCATCTCTGAACATGCCGTACCACCAGCCTTGTAAAAAAAATGGTTCCCAGCCGCCAAATAGAAAGGCACCGGCAATACCACCAAGGAACCAGATCCATTTTCTAGGTTTTCTGCTGGGTTGAGCTGGTGGGGTCATATGGTCTCCCTGATTGCTACTGAACTAATTGAGGTCAGCAAAGTTCTCTTTCAACTCGTCAATTGAAACGGGATAGCTGACTGCTTTGACAAATTTAGAGCTTTTATTTGATTGCTGGCTGTTTCTGCCGCTTTCTTTGCTGCTTCTTTTACCCATTGATTCACCCTCAGCCACAATAGTTATGTAGCGCTTCAGCTGCGCCTTTTGCCGGGCGATTCTTTTGGCGAATTCTTTTAGTGGCACCGACTCAACAAGCAATTCTGGATTTGTTAGCGGTAAAACGCTGCTACTACCAGTAGTGTCTCTAAAGACTGTCGTCACTCCTTTTTCGTCGGCGGTGAAAGCCGAAACTTTGATGCTTGAGCAATTCGCCAGAGGCGAATCGGCAAACTGATTTTTGCCCACGGCCTGAAGCAGACTGCCGCTCAGGTAGGCAATACGGTCGCCATAATGTGGCTTAATTTTAGGGTGCTTGACCAGATAGTTTTTTAGATATTCATTCAATTTGAGATCGGTGTATTTGATATTTTTCGCATCAGGAAATTGATAACCTTCGCCGCCTTTGAACGAATAATCGGTCATGCCTATGCGGTAGGTCGACTGCGGTTGTAATTCTTGCCAGGTTCTATTTTTCTCGGCTAAGGCAAAGACGATGCGATCACCACTTTTTCGTTCTGAGTCGTAGGCAAACTTGAGGCCGTGAACATCTAAAAACTTGCCGCCAGTAGCTCCGGCTACGCTATGTTCGAGAGTTTTCTTCAGGCGCTCACCACTGACGTCAGCAAACACCAAGTGATTGTCGAAGGGCAGCAGCTCTTCGATTTTTTCTAAGTTAATGGCACCCTTTTCAATGCGAGAGCGAATGCCGCCTCTATTTTCTAGAGTTATTTCAGCATTGTCTGGAATTCCGGCTTCGTAGAATGAGTCACATATGAGATCGCCTAGGGCTGAGTCTGTTTTCATGGCACGGAAGTTGTTATCAAAATCATGGCTGGCATAGCTCAACACTGTGTCTTTTAGGGTTTGCAGTGGTTGGCCTTTGAGAGCCAGATAGTCTCTAATGTCTTTGTCTTCTGCGATTTCATCAGTGATATGAAAGAGCTTATAGTGCGTGTCTTTGCCGTTTATGCAGCCTTTCTTGTCAAAGCATAGGTCGAGTTTGCCTAAATTGCGGCCATAGCTGCCGGTTTGTACAATCATTGTCTGGCTGCCGTCTTGGTGCTCAACTACGACAGGAGTATCTAAACGTGTATGGCTATGGCCACCAATGATGGCGTCAACTTGTGGTATTTCGCTGGCTAGAATTTTATCGACGTCTAGGCCGCAGTGCGTAATCAGAATAATTTTGTCGACGCCTTGGTTAGCCACCCGCTCAACTTCGTCTCTAATAGGGCTAAGCCAATTTAGTTTTTTCGACCTTTCAGAGCTGTCTCTTTGCAGAAACACTCCATCGCGGCTCAGTGAAAGAGTCTCGATATCGGGAGTTATGGCGCCAATGAAGGCAATTTTTTGACCGTCAATAGTCTTGATTACTGACGGTTTGAGCAGCTTCTTTAGCTGTGGCAGAGTGTCAGCGTTTAAATTGCAGTTGAGAATATCAAACTTGGCTTTATCGAGCTGCTTGGCGAGGTTGATTGCACCAGCATCAAATTCGTGATTGCCAATTGTGTAAAAGTCATAGCCAATCATGTTGAGCATAGCTACTTCTACTTCGCCTAGGTAATAAGTGAAAAAAGGAGTGCCTTGAAAAATATCGCCAGCGTCGGCCACTACGACGTTTTTGTGCTCTTTACGCAATTGTCTGATTAAATGACCTAAGCGGGCCATTCCACCGACTAGTTTCCCCCTGTCTTGGAAGGATTGATCGTGGGCATGAAGGTCATTAGTATGCAAGATGGTCAAGGTGAAGTTTGTTTTTTTATCAGCCAGTGCCTGTGGTAGTGAGGCTATGAGGAGAGCACATATGAATGCGCTGAAAATTGCCAGAATTAGTGTCAAGCGCCAATTAATGGGGCGCTGTTCACTTTTGCTGGTTTTGTCTGTTTCTGCCATGCTCTTGCCCCAGGTAATTCCGCTTTTTGTACACTGTTCTTCTGTATACGCTCAATCTGGCCAAAAAGTTCGAAGCATTAGTTGTGAGTTTGTGTCAGAGGAGCAATGCCCAGTAGAGATGGCCTCAGTGCGCTGTGAGCTCGATCTTGACCCTTTTGATGCCCCAATGTCGTCGCGCATCTATGCAGATTACAAGAATTCTAGCCAACGTTCTATATCGGCGGTCAAATTTAGAATTCGCTTTGTTGACGCCGAGGGCGTTGAGCGGGGCACTTTTCACGCGGTTGACAGTGCCTATGTAGCTGCTGGTGGAACTAAAGGCCATAAATGGAAGCGCGATTTTACTCTAGACCCTAGAGTAGTAGCCATGAAAGTGCGGGTATTGCAGGTCAAGTATGCCGAGGGTGGCGATTGGCAGAGTGTCAAAATGCAAGAGCTGGCTCAGCCAGGCACTACCGCACCGGCTGCGGGAGGTACATCTGCCGGTGCTGGCAACCCCGAGGCTGGGCCTTAAAACTGGTTTTTGAGATTACAGCATCTGATAAAGGTATATACGCAGGGCCGAAAATATTCTTGTATGCAGCCAGCCAGGGGCTTCTTATAGCGCTTGCGTACTTCCCTGATATCGGCTGGTGATGTATTGTATATCCACTGCTAAAAATTGAATATTTCTCTCTATGGGAGGTTCGGATATGGCTCACGCCCGGGAGCCGATCACGACGATCCTTGCCATGGTTGTTGTTGCGATTGCATGTTTTGTCGTCGCCAAGGCAACCTGGCAGGTACTGCTTCTTGCTTTTGTCGTTGTGTGTTTCGGTTGTTGTCTGTACAAATTGATAGAAAAGGATACTCGTTCATCCAGGGAGTTTACCCGCTAAGACCGTCTGCTGCTCGCGTTTTTTTACTTCTTGAAACTGCTCAAAACGAGCCTCCTCAGTAATTGGGAGGCTCGTTTTTTTGCCCTTCAGGTTGGTATAACCTAGTTAGAACGTAGTGTTCAAGTATTAGAGGCGGTAGCGAACATATGGAGCCTGGAGCAAGCGGTGAGATACTCATTGTCGATGATGATCAGGCCTTTCGAGCCTTTGTCTCAGCTCTGCTGGGTCGTCGTGGCTTCAAGGTCTGGGAAGCCCGCTCAGTGCGCGATGCTGAGCAAATTCTCGCTGCTTCCAAGCCACGGCTGATCATTGTTGACTACATGCTTCCTGATATGGACGGCGTTACCTGGATTGGCAAGCTACGTGATGCTGGTAATGACACTCCTGTCGCCTTTATCTCTGGTCATTGGTGTGATCGCAGTACTTTTAATTGGTTGCGCAACATTCTCAAAGTTTCACTAGTGTTGCAAAAGCCGGTTCTACCAGAGATTTTTGTAGAGGTGATCGATAGCATTTTGCCCCAGGCCGACTATCGTGCGCCTGAGACCGAGTATTTAGACCACTCTTCCGGTCAGTTTCCTGGTCGGCCAGTAAGCCGTGTTTCAATGATTGACATTGAATGTGAGAACATTCGCCAAGAGTACCCCAATAGTGATTTAGCCAAAGCTGAGCTGGAGCGGTTGGGCAATCTAGACTCGCAGCCTGAGGCCGTGCTCTTTAATAAGTTAACGCAATTGCGCAAAATGTTAGAACTTGAAGAAACAATCAGTGTGGCGCGAGCAAATTATATAGTTGAACTTAAGGAGAGTTGGACCACATTGACCGCTCTTTTGCGTAGCATCAAAGATGACCCAGGTGCAGCCCGCAAGGTTGAAGATGTTCTAGCCATAACACACAAAATAAAAGGGACGGCTGGTTCTTTTCAGCTAGTGACGATCGCCAAGTGTTCTGAACGACTGGAGAATATTACTAAGGCTTATGATCCACGCGCTTCTGAGACCGAAAGCGAAATTATTTGGTCTGAGGTTTTTCGAGTACTTGCCGACGGCGAGTTGGCGCTAATAGATGCTGCGCAAAAGTACGGTGCTCCGGCCCCTGAAGTTGGGCAATATCGCACTCGTTTGTTGGCAGTCACTGATCAAAACGGCGCGACGAAACTTGAGGCTTTTCAAAAAGCGGCGGAGGTTTCTTTCTCTTCTAGTCATGCCTCAGCTCTAACTGCTCTGAGTCGCAGTAGCTTTGACGCTGTGCTTGTGGCTGAACCTTTTGCTAGCGAACCTGGTCTTCTTGGCTTTTGCCGTGATCTGCGTTTGGCTGCGAGCAATCCGGGCATACCACTGCTGATGGTGTCTGACTTGCAGTCGCATAGCCAAGGTAGTGTAAATTTCGTGCCCGCTAAAATTAGCTATGCTGGATTTTCTGAAGTCTTGCCCCTAGAGCCGCCTGTAGCCGAATTGAATGAGGCGATCATTGAAGTTACTGATCTATCTTTTAGAAGCAAACCTAAAGTGTTGGTGGTTGACGATGATAGCGCTCTGACCGACTTTGTTTCGCGAATATTGAGCCTTGAGGGCTATAATGTTGAAACTTTGAATGAGCCTATTCGTATTATCGAGGCCCTTGAACGCTGTCAGCCTGAAGTAGTAGTACTCGATGTGATTATGCCAGGCTTGAGTGGCTATGATGTCTGCCGCGAGATTCGCAATCACGAACGCTGGCGCAATCTGGCTGTGCTTTTTCTCACAGCTAAGAGCAATCAAGAAGGACGGGCACTGGCTTTTCGTGCTGGCGGTGATGACTTAATTGCTAAACCTGTTCTCAAAGAAGAGTTAATTGCTCGCGTTAGTTCTTACGCTGAACGTACTCGGCTTCGTCGCGACCAGCTTGATCGCGATCGTCAGACGCACCTGCTTTCTCGTGAGGGATTTGTTGCTGAAGTTGAACCGCGTATGAAAGAATGCCTTTCAATTGACCTGCCTTTCACTATGGCCTTAGTTAGCATTGATGATTTTGATGAGCTTGGTGAAAAGTTTGGAGCTGTTGTTGCTGAGTCAGTGATCTGCGCTCTAGGAAGCTTGATTCGTGGGCGATTCGAACCTTCTGTGATAAAAGCTCGCTGGGTTGAGCGAGTTTTTGTTTTGGCCTTCCCTGATCTTAATGTGCAGCAAGCTGGTGAGCTAGTAGGCTTACTAGACAAAGAATTTTCAGAAATTGAATTTACCGCTGATGATGAGAATGAGACTGTCTTTCGGGTATCATTGACGGCTGGCTTTGCTAGTGCTCCAGAACATGGCATTCACTTTAGCCAAGTTCGCGATCGCTGTGGTCAAGATCTGATTGCGCGACTGCGAGCGAAAGTTGCATCATGACTTGGCGCGTCGACAGTAGAGGGCTCATTGTTGCTCTATTGCTTATGGTTATGACTTTTGTTGCGGCATCAGCTATTGCATTTCAACAGCAAAACTCAATGATTTCTTATCGCAAACTGGTGATTGAGAGCTATCACCTTGGTGCGCTTTTAGATTCACTTTGCGCCCTACTGCAAGATGCCGAAAGGGGGCAAGTCGATTTTATTCAAAGTGGTGACCAACGGCAGTTAGCTTATTTGGCAAGAGCAGAGCGCGAGTTTGAACCAATAGTTGCTGAGATTTTGCAATCACCATCCCTTGAGCGTGACGATGTCAAAAGAGTGAAACTATTGCAGCAGCTTGCTTTAGAAAGGATCAGTGAGCTTGCTTTGGCGAAAACTAAGATGCTAGAGCCACCGTTGTCTAAAAAAGAGATGAAGAAGATGGAGCAGATTCGCTCTATTGTTGATGATATTAAAGACCAGCAGAGCACTAATAGAAAGCTCTTAACAGATCAACTGCGCGATTTTACAGAAAGTTCCACTGCTACTCTTTCGGCTGTATTTGCCTTTGCTATTTTTGCACTTCTAGCCTGTGGCGCTGTAGTGATAAAGCTATTTGTTAGTAATTCAAAAATTACCGAGAGATCGAAGATTGATGCATTGGCTGCAGCTAGTGCTCGGGATCGACTGAGCAATGTCTTTTCCAGTATGGATGAAGGTCTACTGCTGCTTAACACCGATAGTCAGGTTACTTTTGCTAACCCATCAGCTCAGACAATGTTTGCCCTCGAACAGCCTAAGCTGCTCGGTATGACATTTCATCAGCTGTTTGCTGGTTCCACTAGTCGACCACTGAGTGACTATCTTAATCTATCTAGTGTTTTTGAGCGGTCAGTAAGCCTACGCCATCTTGATCTTAGGTTGATTAGGCCTCACCTACCGCTGCTTTCTGTTGATGCAACAGTGACACCGGTTACCACTGAAGACAAAGTAACAGGGGCAGTTTTAACGTTTTTTGATACCACTGCACAGCAAGAAAATGAAAGACATATACGGGCACAGTTTGACATCACTAGAATCTTAGCTCAGCAATGTTCTTTAGAAGAAACCGGTCGACGCATAATTGAGTCTATTTGCCAGCAGTTTGATTGGTGTGGCGGTGAACTGTGGCTGCTGAATGAGATGCGTGATCGCTTGTCTCTGTCAGTATATTTTGGCAATAGCGAAGAAGCTGGAGTGAATGATTTCAACCGCTATGCCAAGGCTTCAGAGGCATTTAACTTTGCTGAGGGCGAGGGTATTCCTGGCTGGCTGTGGCAATCGGAAGTGCCAATATGGATTGAAGATGTTATGCTCTCAGATGTTTTTTTGCGCAAGGAATTGGCTCAAATGGCTGGTTTACATGCTGCAGTTGGTTTGCCTATTTTCTCAGGGCAACGGTTTTTTGGGGTTCTATTTTTCTACTCAGCTGAAGTTAGGTCGAAAAATGAGTCTAAGTTGGCAATGTTTAGTTCTGTCTGTTCGCAGGTTGGCCAGTATATCGAGCACGCTCAAACTCAGGCTCTGCTCGCCTTGAGCGAAGAGCGCTACAGTTTAGCTTTAGCCGGCAGTATGGACGGTATTTGGGACTACGATATTGTTAAGAAAAAGGCCTTTTACTCAAGTCGCTGGAAAGAGTTGCTTGGATTTAGCGATGATGAATTTGAGAGTGATCGAGAGCAGTTTTATGATTGGGTACATCCAGATGACTTAGAAGGGCTGCAACGGGTGGAGAAAGCCCACCTTGATGGTGAGACGCCTGTATTTAGTCATTTATTTCGCATTCGTCATCGCTCTGGAGAGTATATTTGGTTTTCTTCACGCGCCTGCGCTGTTCGCAATGCTTCTGGTGAGGCCATTAGGTTGGCCGGAGCTAGTCGCGATGTTACAAGTGAAATTGAGGCCAAACAGAAGCTCATTGAAAGTGAACGCAAGTTTAAAGCTATCTTTGACAAGCAGTTTGAGCTGATTGGTTTGTTGACTGTTGATGGCTATTTGATCGATGCCAATCTGGCCGCCTTAAATTCGATTGGTGCGACCTTGGCAGAGGTCGAAGGCAAACTATTCTGGCAGTGCCCTTGGTGGACCCATAGTGACGAATCACAGCGGCAGATTCGTGAAGGTATTGCCTCTGCTGCCGCCGGTCAGTTCGTGCGCTTTCAAACGGAAATCAGGGGCCCTAACGGCAGCATGTTTGTAGATTTTTCATTGCAGCCTGTCTTTGATGAAGAGGGTAAAGTGGTTTTGCTAATTCCTGAAGGACGAGATATTACTGAGTTGAAAGCCGCCCAAGAGAAGCTTAAGGAAAGCGAGGCAATGTTCAGGCGACTGACCGAGAATGTAAAGGCGATTTTTTGGATTTCTTCTTTAGACCAGCGTTTCCTTTATGTCAGCCCAGCTTTTGAAGAGATTACTGGTGGTGCAGTTGCCGATGTCTTGGCCGACGGCGAGGCCTTCTTTGCTGCTGTACATCCGGATGATTTAGTCGTTGCTAAAGGGCTATTGACTGACCGTGATGGAGTCATCGTGCAGTTTCGCATTAAGCGAGAAGATGATTATATTCGCTGGATTTCAGCTCGGACCTTTTCTATTTGTGATGATCAAGGTGACGTGGTGCAGCTTTGCGGTGTTGCCGATGACATTAGTGATCGTAAAGAAGCAGAGAAAAGAGTTAGTGAATTCTACTCGACGGTTTCACACGAACTGCGCAGCCCACTTACGTCTATTCGCGGTTCGTTGGGCTTGATTGAAAGTGGCTTGGTGGGCGAAGTCAGTGAAGAGGCATCCACCTTTGTCACCATAGCCAGGGTTGAGTCTGATCGCCTGATAAGACTAATCAACTCTATTCTTGATTTGCGCAAGATAGAGGCCGGTAAACTTGAGCTTAAATATCAGAATACCAAAGTCGCAGACCTGGTTCAGTCAACTATTGCCAGTCTATCAGGCATGGCCATTGAGGGCACTGTGACGCTCGTCGCCGGCTCAATCTGTGACGATGAAGTGCAGTTAGATCACGATCGCATCATACAGGTGCTAACTAATCTTGTGTCGAATGGCATCAAATTTTCAAAGGAGAATTCGACGATTGTTATTAGTGCAGAGCGTCAGGGTGAGCGTATTTGTTTCTCTGTCGAGGATGAAGGCGCTGGTATTGCTGCCCGTGATTTGCCGAAGTTGTTTGGTAAGTTCCAGCAACTTGATTCTACTGATTCGCGTTCTCAAGGTGGCACTGGTCTTGGCTTAGCTATTTCGAAGGCTTTGGTCGAGCAACATGGCGGAGAGATAGGCGTTGAGAGCAACCCAGGCAAAGGTTCGAAATTTTGGTTCACCATCCCGATGAAGGCTAAGTTTAAGGGCGAGCGCGCGAAATCTTTAACTTAGCTTGTACTTTATCGGCTACCAGTCTTAGTTCTTCTAGTTTGAGTGCATAGCAGATGCCTACATAGATTAAAAGCCCGGCACTACTAGCGATACCAATGTTAATTGCCAGAACTATCTTAGTTGCCAACGTAAGACCGACAATTGACGTTAAAGCTGAAGCCAAGTACTGAGTAAATGCCTGGGGAAAGTTACTGCTTATAAAATAGCTTGCCAGGCCGCAAAGGCCTGACCCCGCCAGCATAATCAGTAGAGGCTTAATCATCGCTACTGTTCCTAGGCGACCAGTTCTCATGCGCAATAAATAGAAGAGCAAGCTCAAATTAATTATGGTAATTAGGGTGGTAGCTAGAGCGATGCCACTGATTCCTAATTTAAATACTGAGACAAATAGCCAGTCTAGAAATATCTTGACGACAATAGCTATTACCGCTATGGCAAAAGGGGTGCGGCTGTCTTGGAAGGCATAAAACACCCTGGTGAGCAAGTCGCGGGCTACATAAAAGAAGATCATTGGCGTCAAAATTAGAAGTACGGAAGTCACCATCTCGGTGTCGTTTGCGGTCCAAGCGTTTTTTTCGAAAAGCAGTTTGATTACTGAGCGCCCTTCTACAAATAGCAGGGCAGAAACCGGCAGAGCCAAGAACCAAAGTAAGGTTAGGGCACGCTTTAATTCAAATTTGAGATCGTCAATCTTTCCAGCAGTTACATGTTTAGCAAAGATGGGGCCAATGGGAACCAGCATGGCTGTAACTAAAATTCCTAGGGGCAGCTGTACTAGTCTATTAGCGTTGCAGATAGCCGACCAGCCGCCTTGTACTAAGCCTGAGCTAAAACCTTGGTCAACATAGCCAATTAAAGTGCCAATGGAGGTGCTGAAAGTCAGTGGCAGAAACATCACCAGATATTCTTTCATGCCCGGTTGCAGTTTGGTAAAAATATCAAAGCTAAAGCAGGGCCGCGCTTTGAGCATCCCGGGTATTTGCACCGCCAGCTGGCCGATACCGCCGACTAAGGTGCCTAAGGCCAAGGCAACACCACCGTCAGTGTGGGGCAAGAGAACAAAAGTGATGATTGCTCCAGAGGCAAAGGCCGGTGCAATGGAGGGCCAAAAATGTTCGTTGTAAGTGTTAGAGATGCCGCAGCCAATGCCCACTAGTCCGGCAATCATAATTAGAGGCGCCATAATGCGCACTTGTTTTATTACTTCAACAAAGCGCTCAGCAGTAGTGTAGCCATGGCTACCGTCAACGGTACCCGGCATTATGATATGCACTATATATGGTGCGAAAATATAAACTATAAGAGCAATCATTCCCATAGCTATGGCCGTCCAGGCCATCATCTGCATCACGAGTTTGCTGTTGTCGGCTGCTGTCGCGTTTTCTCTTTTGCCTGTTAGAGCGGCAAAGGTCGCTGTATGAAAGGGGCCACCTTGGCCGCCAAACAGTACAAGAATGGTGCCAGTAATTGAATAGGCAAAGTTGTAGGAATCGGCAATTAAGCCTAGTCCAAAAGTGTGTCCAATGACCATGTCGCGAGCCAGGCCGGCAAACTTAGAGAGCAGCGTAAAGAGAGCGACCAGTGAAAATGTTTTAGCTAAGCTTTTCCCTGAGCCCTGTTGTGCATTCAGATTTGCTTCTTCTGCTTCTGCTTTTTCGTTAGCGGGCTTAATGTCCGACACTATCGGGCTCTTTTATTTGGCCACCGAGTTCAGCAGCGTATTTTACTGAAGGAGCAATCACTGGTTGAATTTTCTTGCCCTTGTCGCCAGGTGCGACCACATAGTCTGGTGAAATATTGAGGTAGCGTGCGGCTTCCATGCCGACGGCATTGAAGACTGGGCCAGCCACCGTGTTACCCCAACGACCATCGGTTTGGGGGCTATCAATTACAGCTATACAGGTTAGCTGTGGATTGCTAGCAGGCAAGAAGCCAACGAACGAAGCAATGGTTTGACCGGCCATATAGCCGCGGCCGTTGGCAGTTACTTTCTGAGCGGTGCCGGTTTTGCCAGCTACTCTATAACCAGGAATTTGACCGGCAATCTGAGTGCCTTCATAGACGTTTTCAGCAAGAAGGCGTGAAACCAATTTAGCAACTTCTGGTGCCACAACTCTTCGTTTATTTGGTTCTATCCATTTTTCGGTGACACCATTACTAGGGTCATAGACTCGTCTAATTAAGTGGGGCTGAATCCAGACACCATTGTTGGCTACTGCACTTACTGCTGCTACCAGCTGCAGTGGCGTCACAGCAATGGCCCCTTGGCCAAAGCCAGTTGTGGCCGCATCAATTGGTGTCCAGTACTTTGCTGGTGTTAACAGCCCGCGTGATTCGCCTGGTAGTTCGATGCCAGTGCGGCGACCGAGGCCAAAATCGTAGAGCTTGTCGTGGAACTGCTTTGGCGTCATGGCCATGCCAATCATGGCTGAGGCTATGTTAGAAGAATGAATGAAGAGGCCTTTTAAGTCGATGGTGCCGTGGCCACCATCGTGGTTATGAATTGTACGATTACCAATGGTCAGTGAGCCGCCATCGTAGAAGGTGGAATTGGGCTTGATTGCTCCGGTCTCAAGACCAGAACATACAGTGATAATTTTGAAAGTGGAACCGGGCTGATAGACATCTACCATCGACCAGTTTTTCAAAATTTCATAGGGATATTTATTGTAGTGATTGGGATCAAATGAGGGATAGTTGGCCCACGCGAGAATTTCACCGGTATTAGGATCGGCTAGTATCACCGCTCCTTTTAGGGCATGAGAATGTTTGCACATAGCAAACAATTCTTTCTCGGCCAAATGCTGCAAATAGTTATCTATGGTCAGCTCAACATGCCGACCCAAGGGCGGTGTGATATCCCATGATGGTTCACGTTCTGGCACTAAGATAGGATGACCCTTGCCGTCTAGCTGGGGCTTAGGAATGGTGCCGGTGTTAGTGAGCATCTCGTGTTCGGCTTGCTCTACACCACCTTGGCCATGAAATTCTGCGTCAGTAAAACCTAGCAGGTGGGCGGCTAGGGCCCCTTCTGGGTACTGTCTAAAAGGCCGAGGTACGATATCAATACCAGCCCAATTTAAGGCCTGTAGGGCGTCTGCTGTCTCTCTGTCTAAGTGCTTGGCTAAAGTTACTACCGGGTAACCTTGGTTCAGAAGCTTGGATATTTTGCTAACTGGCTCTTTGACTATGGCTGCTAGTTTTATCGCTGCTTCTTCCCGTTCAGCTTTGAGCAGCTTAACGTGGACATATATATCGTATCTAGTCGTATCTATGGCTAAAGGCAAGCCGCGGCGGTCGGTAATGGCACCACGGTGCACCAGCATATTGTGCTGTTGTCTTTGGGTGTGGGCTTTTTCAGTGAGCTTGCTGCCCTGATAAATTTGTAGATAGTAGAGACGAGCAATAACCGAAAGGGCGCAAATGCCTAAGACGATCTGACAGAAGCGCAAACACCAAAGGGGCGATTTGGGCTGACGCCTGATTCGCCCTGGTCGGGACCTCGTTCTCACCGGTCTATCTAGCAAATCTTTAGGCAAGTCCTTTCCACTCCGCCATCAAAAAGACCCGATATATCTATCGGATAGCTTTTGATTTGTTACAAGAAATGGTTGTCAGAAGTAACAACCAATATTTTAGTAGCCTGGCATCAAAGGTAGTTGATGTTTGGCTGGCTTGAAAGGATTAAGTTTTGGAGCGGCCACTTCTTTTACTATCTTGACTTCTTCTGGCACTCGCAAACCGGTACTGCCGGTGACGCTGGCCTGGATGTCTTGATATGAGACCCGCTTAAGAAGGTCATAAGATTGTTCAGAATTTTGTTCGCTAAGGCGACGTACTTGGTCTTGAACCTTACCAACTTCACTTGATGAAGAAACATCAAAGCCATAACCCAAGATGGCTAAGCCGCACAGGGCTATCAACGAAGCTTGTAGCGTTCTGTTTACACGTACTAGAAAGGGAGCTTTGCGGGTCTTGCGCTTAGGAGCCTCAATTGGTACGAGGTGCGGACGAGCGGTTCTGGACGGCGCTGGAGTGGCGCGGACTGTAGAGGGAACGCTCTGATTTTGGCTATAGCCGAAGGCAACCGGATAAGTAGTAGCTGGCTGCATGTTTTCAACCAAGGCAACTCTGGCAACGGACACTCTTGCGGCCGAATCATTATGAGATCTACCGTAAGCGAAGCTCACGGGTTTTTCTTCGTTAATTCGGCGAGGGAGAGTGTTAACCATATATACTCCTAAATCAGCTTTTGAGCTGCACGTAGTTTAGCACTACGACTCCGGGTGTTGGCAAGCAATTCATCTTCAGAAGCTGTAACAGGTTTACGCGTAATTATCAGTACCTCGCACTCTTTTTTGCAGGTGCAGACGGGGGCTCGTGGTGGGCAAATGCATGATGCTGCGGCCATCTTGAAGAATTGTTTAACGATTCGATCTTCTAAGCTATGAAACGTAATAACTACTAATCTTGCGCCAGGCTTTAGAATAGTTAATGACTCTCGTAAGAAATCTTCAAGACTCTCAAGCTCCTCATTAACAGCCATTCTTATTGCTTGGAACGTTCTTGTAGCCGGATGTATATAGCCACCACCAGCAGAGCCGAAACTTTTTTTGTAATTTTTTTTATCAGCTGCTCTCGGTATGCAGCGAGCGACAATGTCAGCCAGTGCAAGAGTGGATTCAATAGGTCTATTGGCCACTATGCGATTGGCTATCTTGCGGCTATGTCTTTCTTCGCCGTATTTGTAAATGATGTCTGCTAATGGGCCTTCTGGCCATTGATTGACTATGTTGTAGGCTGAAACTGATTCGCTGCGGTCCATTCGCATATCGAGTGGGCCTTCTTTTTGAAAGCTAAAGCCCCTCTCTCCTTGATCTATTTGCATAGACGATACGCCTAGATCTGCCAATATGCCACCATCAATGGTATTGACACCATATTGCGCTAATGACTCTTTTAGATATCGAAAGTTTGAGTGGATCATCGTCACTTTGTCGCCAAAGCGCTCTGTGAGCCGCTCTAGGCTGCCAGCGTCACGGTCAAATGCAAAAAGTTTACTTTTCCCTTCAGTCAACTCGGCTATGCGAGCCAAGTGACCGCCAGCGCCGGCGGTGGCATCTATATATGTAAGACCGGGCCGTACATCCAATGCATCGATCACTTCATTAAGGAGAACCGGTATATGTTCCAAAAAAATTTTCAGTCCTGAATTTACTTAATTGCCCGACGAAGGGCGGTCTGGCTGCGGACTTTTGCTCGTTCTTTCTTTGCGCTTCGCTACTACATCGAAGTCTCCGCAGAACGAGTATATCAAGAGCAGACCAACTAGCATGCCGGCTGCACCAGCCAAGGGCGGACTAAGCCATTCAGGTTTACTAGCTATTAGATTCAAAGATAAGAGCATTTGCGACAGGGCAACCGGGGAAGCCAAGAGTAGCGCTAGCATAAGCAGCTGTCTTGAGCTGGCGGTGGTGCCAGCACAGTGCCATCTGAGGCCATCCCACCAGAAAGTCAGAGCAATCTTCAGCCCCATACGGTTGGCTGGGTAAAGCATTCTTCCGCCGCGCAGGGCGACAAAGCTTCGTTCGCAAGAAGTGCACTTCAGTGTTTCAGTGATACCAAACGGCTCAATCATGCCAGAACTGCAGCGGGGGCAGGGGTACGACTGGTTTGCTGCGATTATTTGCTGACGGAATGATAGATTTTGGTAGGAAGAATGGAACATCTGAAAATTCCCCATGGACCGAGTGAAATTTAAGGCAAAGTCAAACTGCTCCGACGTCATACCCCGCCGGTGCCTGTTCTTTTGGCAAGAGAACCAATCCCCTGTATATTCTTGATACCCGCTAGAAGGCCTCCCCTCTACAGGTGAGGGGAAAAATCATTAGATTTAATCAAATTATTTTCAGCGTCTTTGTTATAAGGACACACAAGGCCTTAAATCAAGAGAAATATGGATCTTTTCTGCTGGCACCAAGGGCTCCTACGGCCAGCATTAGGCGAAAGGTCTCAGCGTAATCGGCTCCTTGAATCGTTATGGTTCTCGCTGCAAGGCGCTTTATTTGCGGTAAAAGTTCAGCAGCATCAGCCATTGAAGGGTCAAAGAAGGTAATTTCAATTTGGGCTGGTTCGGCCGCTTTAAAAAGTTGCCAATGCTTTTTGTTCGTCGCCTGTCTGGCTTTTTCTTTTAGCAGTTTGAGATTTTCTTGGTGGGGGTGAAACACTGCGGCATAGCGAGACACTGCAGTTTTTACTTGTGCTGTGACGATATCGCCCAGCAAATTTCGGGCTTCTTCACAAACAGTGTCATCACCGCACAGCATTGCAATCGGTACGCCAAAGTAACCAGCCAAGGCTGCATTTAAGCCCGTTTCACCCACTGGTTGACCGTTTAGTTTGACTTCAAAAAATATCTGCGCTCGATAAGTATGGCTCAAAACCCCGGTAGCATGGCCCGCCCGAGCATGGTAGCCGACAAAAACGGCAAAATCGGCTGGGTTGACGCCAGAGACCATCGAGAATGGTTTCTGCCAGCCACTGCGTACTGATACACCTTTGTGTTGGTAGAGCTTCTCTATATGAAGATTGCGCATATCCCAGTGTGAATCGTTCACTAAAATTTCATCTACACCGCCAGCCAGAAGGCCTTCGATTACAGCATTGGTTTCTTCGTGCATCAGTTCTAAGGCACGAGCGTAGCCGGGCTCGTTGGGCTGAGTTTGGCTCGAATGCAAAATTCCGTTAACGCCTTCTAAGTCAACAGATATATATGCTCTCATTTTGTTAGTAACCTTCTACTTCTCATACGCTGCTGTGAGACTAAAATTGATGAGTATATAAGGGATTGTTGGCAATTCCCTTTTTAATTGGTTACTTCCTGATCATGTCAAGCACAAGAAAGCTGGCAGGGGTTATAATCTCCCGAGATATATGGAAACCGCCGCCCCTAATCAATTGCCACCTTATAAATTGCCATTCACCAAAATGCATGGTCTTGGCAACGACTTTGTCATGGTTAAAGACGTTGATCTCGATTTGGTATTGCGCTCTGCTTTGGCAAGGGCAGGCGAAGTGCCACCGGGTGCAAAGAATATAGATGTTGTTGCCGCACTTAGTCGTCTGGCTCAAGTTGTCTGCGACCGGCGTTTTGGCATTGGTGCAGATGGTCTCATTGTGGCTGTGAGCTGCCATGGTGCTGATGGGCTATTAATTGAAAATATAGTTACGGCTTATCCTTCTTATAAGCAATGCGATCTTGCTTGGATTTATATCAATGGTGATGGCTCTTCCTCTGATATGTGCGGCAATGGCCTGCGCTGTTTGGCTTATTTCGTGCGTGCCAATGCCGACAAGGAAGGCAAAAGTCGTTGGCCCCAGTCAGACAATTTCAGGGTTGCTACCCGTGTCTATCCTGTTGCCGTGACCGTTTTAGAGCCTAACTTGTGCTCTGCCGGCGGTGCCGCTGATAATTCGCGCCAGGCGCACCAACTTCTGAAGCGCATGGTGCGAACACAATTGGCTGCCCCCGAAATTGGGTTTGTAGCCGAGAGGCTAACTTTGGGCGATATCACCCTTAGTGCCACGGCAATAGATATGGGCAATCCTCACTGCGTCATCTTCGATTGTGCTGAGCTAGAGTTGACTCGATATCAAGGTTGTATGCAGGGTATATCGAGTGGTGCCGCTGCTGCTTCTATTGAGAAATTTCCTAGCCGATTGCTTGAATTGGCCCACCAGATTCAGGGCCTGTCTATCTTTCCTCAAGGAGTTAATGTTGAGTTTGTCTTGCCGCAAGGGCGCGATCGAGCAGTTGTTTATGTGGTAGAACGAGGCTGCGGGCCAACTTTGGCCTGTGCGTCTGGGGCTGCTGCCGTGGTGGCAGCTGGGGTGATGGAAGAGCGCCTAAACCGCCAATGCTGTGTTATTCTTCCAGGTGGGGAACTTGAGGTCACCTGGTCTTCCTTGGATAATCTCATCGAGTTAAACGGACCAGCGCAAATAGTATTTTCCGGCGAATTTCCACTCGGCGATAGTTTTTATTCTCCTGATTTGCTCGTCAAACACTCTAGCTGCGAAAGCAGAGAGGAGTTGCCAGCATGACCATGATCATGGAAGCTGATCAGCGCCGCGAATGGATGAAGAGTCGACGCAAACAACGGAAAGCTACTCGTCGAGCTAGATCCCGTCGTCAAACATTCCGTTATGTGCTTTTATTCGGCATGCTCATTGCTGGTGCTGCTTGCTTTACACACTTACCTTGGACTCTCCACAACGAAAAGACTGAGGTTATTGTTCACGGCAATTCGGTTGCCACCAGAGATCAAGTCTTGAAGCTTGTAAAAAGTGCTGTCAATGTGCCTATCTACCGAATTGATCCCAAAAAACTAGAGAACCAAATCGCTTCTCTTAAAGCTGTTCGGCATGCTTTCGTTAGGCGCTATGCACTACCGAAGCCACATCTAGTTGTAGAGATTTTAGAAGAGTACCCTTGGGCTACTTATAGTCCCGATCCAAGCAAGCCTGCTGAGGCTGTAATTGCTCAGTCTGGTAGATTTATCTCTATAGCTGAGTTTCCGGCAGTGGTTCGTCCTCATCTTGTTATTTACGGTCAACATAGCTTAAAGCTTACTTCGCGCGAAGTGGCTCAGTGGGCTAGTTGGGCTAACTATATTAGTAGTCAAACTGGGCGGCCTGTCGACTATATTGATATGCGTCAACCCTTTGACGTTAAAGTTGCTAACGGTGATTTGACACTAAAAATTGGTTTGCCAGATGCCACTTTGACCCGCAGGCTGGGTCGCTTAGTTTCAATTCTTCCAACTGTTGAGCCAATCAAAGACAAAGTTGAATTTATCGATCTCGGTCTCGATAATTCAATTCCTCTTAAAATTTCCAAAAATCCGAAGCGCCCAACTGAGAAATCTGAAGCCGAAGATGCTCGCAATGAGGCTTTGAACAACATTCCGGCTAGCATTCAGGCCAGTATTGAGGGTGCTCCTTCTGCTGCTGTTTCTTCTGCTGCTGTTCGTTCTGCCGGTGCCGGCACGCCTGCCAACTCTCAGATACCAGCTCATTCAGCTGCAACTAATTCTGCAAATACCCCAGCAAGTACCACAGCAAATACCCCAGCAAGTACTTCTCCAAGTACTTCTGTTGCTCAAACTTCCAATACCCTATAACTTCTCTGCAAGCGCGACTTTCGCGCCTTCCCACAAATCGTTTAGCTGATCAGCTGAATGTTCCTTGAGCGGGCGGTTACTGTTTAGCTCCATCCACTCAAAGCGGCTTTTAAACTTGTTGATAGTCATAAGCAAGCACTCTTCTGGGTCGAGGGCATGCCAGCGGGCTAAATTGACCATGCAGAATAGGGCGTCACCAAATTCTAAGGCGACATCGTGTTTGGCTTTATCAACTTCTTTTTTTTGGGGCTGGTCTTTCGCTTCACCGTTTTTGGGGCTAACTAAGTCAGGGTGCGAAATAGCTTCTTGCAGTTCGCTAATTTCTGAATGCAGCTTGGCCCAGACATCGGCTTCTTTTTCCCACTCAAACCCTTGATTGACAGCCTTTTCGGATATCTTGAGGGCTTGTAGTAGGGCTGGCATAGTTTTGGGAACGCCTGCTAGGGCCGATTCTCTGTTCTCTGGCTCATCTTTAGAGTTACCCAGCTTCTCTTGCTTCTCTTTTGCTTTCAGCTCCTGCCACTGGGTAACAACACCTTCAGCCGTATCAACCTTTGAGTCAGCAAAAACATGGGGATGCCTTCTAATCATCTTGGCATTTATCGAAGCAGCGACATCTTCAATCGTAAAGTTTCCATCGTCTTTTGCCACCTGTGAATTGAGTACAATCTGCAGCAGCAAATCACCCAGTTCTTCTTTGATTTTTTCAGGGTCACCCTCGTGAATTGCTTCCATCACTTCATAAGCTTCTTCTAGCAAATAGCGGGCCAGACTTTTGTGAGTCTGCTCTCTATCCCAGGGGCAGCCTTCAGGAGATCTGAGCTTGGCTACAGTTGCAATGAACTGTTCTAAATGTGAACCTTCTAAATTTGAGGTTTCTAAATCTGAAGACATGAGGCTCCATAGGCTTTAAGCTATAACTATTGTCTGCTGTTAAACCAGAGGCTAGCATAGCTTCTATCTCCTTTTCTTAGTTTGTGGGAATAAATCTCGTGGATATATGTGTTATCGGTGCCGGCTACGTAGGTCTTGTAACCAGCGCGTGTCTTGCTTATCTTGGCAATCATGTCACAGCGGTTGAGGCTAACCCTGAGCGGTTAGGCAGTTTGAAAAGTGGATTAGTGCCATTTTTTGAACCTGGATTGCAAGATTTTGTCAAAGAGACAAGTGAATCTGGATTTCTCAATTTTTCTGACAATTTAGAAGAAGCTGTTAAGCGGGCTCAAATTATTTTCATCGCTGTTGGCACTCCGTCGCTGCCCAATGGTGAACCAGATCTCTCTCAGGTGATGGTTGTGGCGCGCAGCATTGGCAGCGCCCTCGATGCTAAGCACCGCCGCATCATTGTCAATAAATCGACCGTGCCTGTGGGCTCTGGCAACTGGGTTGAAATGCTGGTTTCGCAAGGCGTGCAGAATGCTCAACCCGTTCCTGCTCGGGCAGCTAGACCCGAGTCGCCGAGCTTTGTGGTAGTCAGCAATCCCGAATTCTTGCGTGAAGGCAGCGCCATTGCCGATTCGTTCTATCCAGATCGTATTGTTGTTGGTTCAACCGATGAGCAGGCCGTCGCCGTGATGAAGAGCTTGTACAAGCCAATAGTCGAGCAGAGTTTTGATGTGCCGACTTTTGCTCCGCGGCCCAAAGAGTTTTCCTCAGTGCCTTTTGTCGTTACCGACTTGGCCTCAGCTGAACTGATCAAATATTCAGCCAATGCCTTTTTGGCCATGAAAATTAGCTTTGCTAATGAAATCGCTGGTTTGTGCGAAAAGGTTGGAGCCGATGTCAGTCAGGTAACTCAAGGCATAGGTCTTGATTATCGTATCGGCAAAGCTTTCCTTCACGCTGGAGTGGGTTGGGGCGGTAGTTGTTTCGGCAAAGATGTAAGCGCTTTGATGCAGGTAGCTAAAGAGTATTCTTACCCAACTTCGTTACTAGAAGCCACTGTGGCTGTCAATGATCGTCAGCGCCTAGTGGTAATTAAGAAGCTGCAAGATGAATTGAAGATATTGAAAGGCCGCACCATTGGCTTGCTTGGCCTTTCATTCAAGCCCAATACCGACGACTTGCGCGATGCACCAGCTTTGACTATTGCCTATCAGCTCTTAAAAATGGGTGCCACTGTCAAAGCTTACGACCCGGTCTCTAACGATCGCTGCAAAGTTCTGCATGCCACTCTCGACTTGGTTTATTGCCACAGTGTTGAAGAATTGGCTGGCGACAGTGATGCTCTGGTACTCGTTACTGAGTGGGAACAATTTAAAAAACTAGACTGGAAGAAGTTGGCTAAGAGTATGCGTTGGCCGCTTGTAATTGATGGCCGCAATGCCTTAAGCGAAGAAGAGATAACCGCTGCCGGTATGACTTATCGAGGAGTAGGACGTTGAGAATTTTAATCACTGGTGGTGCCGGTTTTATCGGTTCACATTTGACCGATCGAATGATGGCTGAGGGGCACCAAGTTGTGGTGATGGATAATCTCATCACTGGTAACTATCAAAATATTGCTCAACACAAGTCCAATCCTCGCTTTGAATTCATCCATCACAATGTCTCAAACCATATTCACATAGTTGGAGATCTGGATTGGGTTATCCATTTTGCTTCTCCCGCCTCGCCAGTCGACTATTTGCTGTTGCCAATTGAAACTTTGAAAGTCAATTCGCTGGGTACACACAACACTCTCGGGCTAGCCCTTTCAAAAGGAGCGCGCTATTTTCTTGCCAGCACTTCTGAAGTCTATGGCGATCCTGAAATTCATCCACAGCCTGAAACCTACTGGGGCAATGTCAATCCGATTGGCCCTCGCGGTGTCTATGATGAGGCTAAGCGCTTTGCTGAAGCTATTACAATGGCTTACCATCATAAGCATGGCTTAGATACTCGCATTATTCGTATTTTCAACTGCTATGGTCCGCGTCTGAGACTAGACGACGGCCGCGTGGTATCGAACTTCATCGGCCAATCGCTGGCTAATCAGCCACTCACTGTTTATGGCGAAGGCCAGCAAACTAGAAGCTTCCAGTATGTCTCTGACTTAGTTGAAGGCATTGTTCGCCTAATGGATGTTGATCATCATTTGCCCGTCAATCTTGGTAATCCCGAAGAGAAGACTGTACTTGAGCTGGCCACCATCATTAAAGAGTTAGTTGGTAGCACTAGCGAGATTGTGAAAAAGCCCTTGCCTGTAGACGATCCGAAGCGTCGTTTGCCCGACACTACTAAGGCCAAGCAGCTGATTAACTGGGCTCCGAGCAAAGACCTGGTAGATGGATTGAAAGAGACCATCGAATGGTATCGCCAGGCCCAGGCTCGTGAGTTGAACGCGGTTAAGTAGTCTGGTTTCAACTAGTGGCCTGCTAGCCGTCAAACAGTTGGAGGCTGTGCTCTATATAAGTATGAAATCCCCGAGGCTAATAGACTTGGGGATTTTGCCGTTTTTGGGGTAAATAGTTTGTAGCTGGGACGGCAAGAATTAGCTTGACAACAAAATGTCAGAAAGCTTAGAATCCTCTAACCCCCGCGTTTACCATATTTTTTTTGAGGCCAAGGCTATGACCGACCGTTCAACACGTGCATCTGATGATAAAGAGAAAAGTAGCGCCAAGTCGGAGGGTGGTTTCTCCTTCGGCAGTGTTATGGGGCACTTGGGTCGCGCTAAAGACGCGGTCGTCGATGGTGGCAGCAAGGCATTGCATAAAGGCAAAGAGCTGATTGACGAGAATGCTCCCAAAGTCAAAGATGCAGTAGTCGAGAACGCTCCAAAGGTGAAGAAGGCTGCCGTTGACGCTGCCAACAGTGATGCTGGTAAAAAAGTGATCAAGGTCGGCAAAGAGGTGTATGAAGACGAGAAGAAGCACGTTGTCGGTATAGGTGATGCCGCCAAGCGCGGCGATGTCAAAACACTTGTGCGCGAAGGTGCGCCTCTCTTGGCTGGCGGCCCAGCAGGGGTCATTACTGACCGTGTAGTGGGCCAAGCCATGAAGCAAGGGGTTAAGGCCCTACCAGCTGAACATCAGGGTACGGCCCAGGGTGTTCTGGAGATTGGTAAGGTTGCTAATGGAGGAATTCCCGATGCCAAGCATGTTATTACCGGCGTAGTGCTAGACGAAGACAAGCGTGGCAAGGCGATGGATGTTGTTAAGGGCGCTGGGAGCAAAGTCTTGGGCTGGTTCGGTGGAGGTGACGATGCTAAAGTCGAAGCCAAGGCCAGCAAAAAGTCAGGTCACGTCGAGTATCCCGACGATAAGCCGCAAGATTTGCCCAAACGCCCAGCTACTAAGAAGTAGTTGTCTGACTTGAAGTGATTGACGCTTCACCCAATTGGCCAAATTTGCGCAATTATTGTAATTGATTGGCTGATGGCCTTGCTTTTAGATATTTCTCTGCCACTGAAGGGAATGAATATCTGCAGGCAAAGATTTTGCTACGCTATATTTGTACGAGTTACTTAAGGCAGGGTAAGTCATGATAGGTCGCAAATTGTTAGTGGGTTTGGCTGTTGCCATTATTGCGAGCAGTTCTACTTTGCTGTCTGGTTGTGGCGCTGGCTACAAACCAACAGGCTTAGCGCTACCTGAAAAGTTTCCCATTGCCTGTTATCCCGGCACCGAATGTACAAAATCTGACAGCACACCAGTTGCTCCAAACAAGTACAGACAAGTTGTGATTTTAAAGAGTAACGATGAATTTGATAAGATTTTGAATTTCTACAAGAATGAAATTGCAATGAAGTCTTATCGCCTGCTTTCCGATAACAATATGAGAGGAACGATCACCCTTGAGTGCACATCTGACTGGGCCAAGCTTGACATTATTTTGGTGCCCATTGGTGCACAGACAGTCATTTGCATTACGTACGATCCTAAGCTAGACCCGGCGCAAAAATAGGCATGATTTCAGTATCACTGGTGGTGCGGCCGATATACTCCTTGGCCTTTGGTCTCGCTTTTGTTATGTCTTATGCTGTGCCTCGAGTTTTTGCTCAACTGCCAGCTAGTGCTCCTTCTACTTCTACCGCTCCTCCTACTACTACTTCTTCTTCTCCTTCTCCTGCTACTGCTACTGCCAATGTTCAGCCAGCAGTAAGTTTGCCCGAACAGCCGCCAGCTGGTCCTAGCTTTAAGCCTACGGCCCTAGGTTCTTTCGTAGAACGCTTGGCGTTTGATGGATGGAACGGCGCTACGTTGTATCTTTGGCAGCCTGTCGCTGGTGCCGTTATTCCGCAGCTGCCAGAAAGTGACGGCTTGAAAGCGACGATTCTTCAAGAATTTGGACTCAAATCGTTCACCCGCAAATCGCTTCAGCGGGGGCAGCGCTATATCCATATAGATGTCTACGAATTTGCAAACAATGATGGTGCTTTTGCTGCCTATTCTTTCTTGCGTCGTGGTGCAACAACAGTTGTGTTGCGTGGAGACGCCACATCAGAAGATGATGACAGCATTTCATTTGTGCAAGGCAAGACTTTTATATCTATATATGGAACATCCGGGGATGATGAGGAGAGCAAGGATGTCATTAGGCGGTGTGCTACAAAAATTGCTAAAGGAATAGTCGAAAGCGGCGCACCGCCCTATATTCTCTCGACAATGCCCCAGCTAGAATTTCTCCATGGCAGCGAAAAAATTGTAATGGGACCAGCCTCAGCGCGGCGATTTTGTCCAGCGCCTTATCTAAACTCTCTTGATTTTAAGCAGTTCAAACTGGCCTGTGTGGCTGACTATCAGATGCGGGAGCCGGTCAAAGAGCGGGTTAAGTTGCTGCTTGTTGATTATGGTGGCAATGCTAAAGCCGCCGCAGCAAGCTATCAATCGTATATCTCTGCGCTTTGCCAAAGTCGTGATGAAAACCCCGATTTACGCCTGGCTCAAGACAGTAACCAGTTTCGCAATGGTGCCACTTTTACTGAGATACAACTGCACGGTTCTCGTATTTTTATGGTTACTGGTGCGCGCAAGAAGTACAGTGCAGAGCTTTTGCTCCGCCAAATTCGCTAGCAGGTTTCCATAATGGTGCCTTTTTGTCGGTAGTCAAGAGATGGGCTGGTCCTGGGTTTTCTCTCAAGACGCTGAACTCGTCCGATTCTATTTGTTTGGTGCCGATCAAGTGTTGCGAGGCGTAACAAGCGTTCTCACGGTTTGAGATGTGGCGTTTTTCTCATGATTGAGACAGCTGATTCTTGAAAGAGGCCCAGGTTGCTGGTCTTGCAAATTAAAGAGAGGTAGCCAATTGTGTATATTTCTGGATGCTTTTGTAAGAAGCCTATGGACAGTCACTTCTGTATTGTTTGACACGTCCTATTTAGCTTGGTATGATTTCTCTCGTCGTCTGAATCACATTCGCCTCTGAGCGAATTACTCCGACGCCAACTTGAACCCTGATAACTGAATAGCCTTATGTACAAGGCGCCTGTCAAGAATTTTGAGTAGGCAAACTAAATCGTTTTAAACGCACTTAGCTAACGCTGAGTGACAACGGAGAGTTTGATCC